>BNJU01001716.1_pt1 | contig 290968 bp, 457 predicted proteins | sample 8539281 | NCBI WGS metagenome assembly BNJU01 (sample SAMD00202456, study PRJDB9452) | human saliva metagenome | isolation source: human saliva | place: Japan | reverse complement strand
TTTTCGCTAATGCAAGCCGTGAATATAGAATCCGTAACGTACTTGACGGTATCGTTCTCCCAGAATAAGCCTGAAATTGCTGTTATGGACAAGAAACAGCGACTCGGAGGCAAGAAAATATCTGGACGAGGCGTCCGTCTGTTACGACAGGCGATGGGTAGTACTGCAATCTCGATGTATGGGCTTGCGTATCGGTGAGGCCTGCGCTCTGCAATGGAAAGAGATTGACCTTGAAAACGTGTTTTGACCGTCCAGCAAGACCATTCAGCGTGTGCAGTGCAGAACACGGATCCAGAAACAGAAATAGCTCATCATCACTGAGCGCGAAGAAAGCGAAAGTTCTAAACGAACAATTCCTATCCCTGATTGCCTGCTCTTCTCTGCTCCAGACGGTTTAAGGATAGCGGTGAGGTCTATGTGGTGTCCGGCAGGAGAGCCTGTTGAGCCAAGAACAATGCAGTACCGCTTCGCTAAAATACTGCATAACGCAGATTTGCCGTCATTCCACTATCACAGCCTGCGCCATTTATTTGCAACAGAGATGATGTCGAACTGGAGCTTTGATGCGAAAACGCTTTGTCCGAGATTTTAGGGCATAGCTCCGTAGAAGTCGCGCTTAACCGCCGATTCAATTTCCGATATGGAGCGTAAAGCGTACCTGTGATCGTCTTCTTTCTGGTGCGCGCGACCGTCGGTGTAACGTAAAAAGTGCCGTCATTCCGAATATTGAAAACTGAATAAAAATCGAGTCAGCTGCTCTTTTCACGTTAAATCCAATAATTTTGCGAAAAGTCGAGGTCAGGTTGTCACGCACTAACTTCGGCTTTTCTTGTTTTCGAGGCCTATCTTGATTGATTGAAGGTTTTCTTCAGAATAGAATAATCTGAGAGAGAGAAAAGAGTATCAGTCTCCGTTGTATTAGAAGTTGATACTCTTTTAATGCTACTATTGGATTTTATCGGAATAGGTCACTTTTTGCAAGAGCTGCGTGTTAATTCTTATGAAACAAGAAAAATACAGAGATCATATTCAAAGTTTTAAAGAAAGATGATGGAACAAGTAAAAATATATATTTATTAGATAAAAGAATATTCACTTAACAATAAGATGCAAGTAATAAACCAATATGTTGAGAATGATGGTAATCACGACAAGCCAGATATGATGTTACAGTATTGTTAATGGACTACCTCTTGTTCATAGACTAAAAAGAAGAGGAGTTGCTTTAAAGGAGCTTTTAATCAAATAAATAGATACCAAAGAGAATTCATTTTGGGCAGGAAGTGAAGCTTATGTGAATATGTATGCAAATGTTGTAATACAGATGGAACAAATACAAAGTATTATTCAAATACTACAAAGAGAGAAAGTCATATAAAGAGCAACAACACACACAGAAATAAGTAAAAGACAAGTAACAGTTTTGAATTTACATCATACTGGGCGAAGACGCTAATAACAAAGTAATATCTGGTTAGATTGATTTTACAGCATTCTTTTTCAAACAGCCTTACAATATTAAATATATTAACGAAATATTGTGTATTCACGTGAAAAGAGTTATTACTTGTTATGCGTCCGTATCAAATAGTTGCAACGGAAAGAATAATGAAATAGAATAAAGTTTCAACTAACTATAGAAGAAAATGGGAACTAATGAAGCAGGTGGTTATATGTAGCATACAACTGGTTCCGGGTGAAAACTCTAACCTCATTTTAAGACTGCACGCTTACCAAGTAATTTAGATTATAGATAAAAGTAATATTTGTAGTTGATAGAAAAGTGTTTGAATTATCAAACAATGAGAGAATACTGACTGGATTTGCTGAGGTGCTGACAAATGGTAATGAGTGCAAAATTCTTCACAACAGAAGATGATACATCAAAATTATTGTTACAACTATACAAAAATTAAGCAGTTTGTAAAGAGAAATAATAATCACCCAGTATTTCAAAACATTTTAGTTTAATATTTGATGAATCTCTGGTCACAGTTTGGTGATATGCATAAAATGATAGTTAATAATTTTAGATTATCATTTGTTTGGCTTTGCTGGAACTCCAATATTTGCTAAAAATGCTACAAATAAATCTCGTCCAGATTTTGTACGACTGACAAGCATTTGGAGATAAGTTACACACATATACCATTGTTGACGCAATAAATGATGGAAATGTTCTACCATTTAGAATTGACTATGTAAATACAGTTAAAAGAAAGATGGAATGACTGATAAAAGAAGTTCAAGCAATAAATACAGAGAAGCTTATATCATCATCACGAAAGGTTAGCAAAATTGTTGAATACATTATAAACATTTTGACAAAAAACTAACCGAAATTCTTTTTATGATTTAAAAGGACAAAATGCATGGATTTAATTCTATGTTTGATTTACTTCAATTCAATAGCAGAAATATTATTTAAATTTAAAAGCAACGAAAGAAAACATAAAGATTTAACTATTTGCTACAATATATTCGTTTCTTTGCAAATGAAGAAGATACATCAGATGGAATATTAGATGATAAGGGGCTTTGAAACTTACTTAATGGATCAAGTTCAAGAGAGTTTTGGATTTCACCCAATAGGAGTATAATAAAAATTCAAACAAATTTTTCATCAGATGGTAATGGTTCCAGATTACTATAAGATTTATCAGATAAAGTTAAACATAGAGATAGACTTACTTATAGTAGTAAATATGTTTTCTTACCGGTTTTGACCACAACCTTAAATACTTTATGGGTAGATAAAATTTAAAACAACACAGTCTTATTCAGGCATATTCAAGAACTAATCGTAGTAAATTCAGTAAAATCCTATGGTAATATAGTTTGTTTTGAGATTTACAACAACAAACGAATGACCTTTATTGCTGTTTGGAGATAAAATGCAACAAGTATTGTTTTATTAAAATCTTATGAGATTATTACTACAGTTATGAAAGATGACAAAGGCAAAAAGCAGATAGGTTATGAAAGAAAAGAACAATGTTACTTCAAAAAGTACCGTTAGGAGAACAAATAATAGGTGAACAAACAAAAAAAATTTATTATTTGCAGTGGGTGTTTGATTAGGGAATATCTTCTTTTGATAAATTTAAAGGTAATGAAATACTTATGATAGAAGTTCAAGATTATATTGGTACTTATACTGACGCTATGGAAAATTTAAAACCTAATAATGCAGGAGATGGTGAAAGCATTAAAAGATGACTTAGTATTTGAAATGGAATTAGTAAAGCAAGTTGGGAGTGAAACGTGACTATATTTTAATGTTAGTATGAAAATATCAGCATCAATCTAATTGTACTGATAAAGAAATATTAGGTTCTATTGATAAACAATAAAATCAAGTTTAACACTTCGCTCAAAGAAAGAACTTATTGATGGATTTATCTCAAAATAAATGCTAATACAGATGTAATGAAGATTGGAGTAAATTTGTAAGAACAAGAAGAAGAATCTGATTTGAAAAACTTAATATTAGAAGAAAATCTAAACGAAGAAGAAACAAGAAAATTTATTGAAAATTCTTTTTGAGAGAGATGGACAAGTTAAAGACCTTAAGGAACCGATATAGAAAAGATTTTACCTCCTATGAGAAGATTTGGTGGTAACATGAAACGAAGAAAACAAACTATAATAGAAGAATAATGAAATTCTTTGAAAAGTATTTTGGGTGTTTTGTGTGTAAGGTGAATAAATGTCAGTGGATGGAAACACTATAAAGAATTAGAAAAATTGTTAAAAAGCACCATATACTTTTTAACTCTTGCTTTATGTAGTGGCTTATTGTTATTTTACAGATTTTATAGTAAAGAAAATGTATCTATTGAACTTCAGAGATAAATTCGGTGGAATAATAGATTGTTATATTTCTAATTAGCCTTTGTTTATTATTAACTTTACTATAACTAAGATATATATTCTTATGCACGAACAATTACGAAAAAGAAAGAAAAGACATAGCAGAAGGAAAAAATATTTATTAAAAGTTAGAGAAAACAAAGCAAGTAATAAAAATTTATTAAAAGCACCAACACATACTATGCCAATGCAATATAATAATGGAGTTACAATGGAACTTGTTAGTTATGGAGTGATTTCTAAGCCGGATCAACTCAGGCAATGGAGTTTGGTTATGATAATGAAATCATGTTAAAATACTTTTTACAACCTTGGGTTTGCAAGAACTAATCAACAAAATGAACAACTCAAAAATACAAGAAATCAAAATAGTCACTATGGTGGCTATTTTGTCACTACAGATGCTGATTTATAGTTTACAGAAAGTGGCAAAATACTACACAAAAGTAAAAATATTACATTATTAATGGCAAAATATTAAGCTTTTCGCATAATTCGACAAAAATCGCAAAAATAATGTTGTACAATGTAATCGTACATATAGCTTAATGTTAGGCTGTGTGTGATATATGAAATTAGTATAGTAGTTTTGATAATTAAATAAGGACAATTAAAAGAAATACTACACGTGCATATTTCTTTGACAACAGAAGAAGAGATATTGCCGTTTAATTTTTCATAAGAGGGAGCACACTTACGCTATTTACCACTGCATAAAATTGAGGGCATTGATTTTATATAGAAGTAGGAGTTGTCGTATATGATTGCGAGAGTAGTTCTTATTTGTCGAATAAAAATCGATAGACGAGTATATTCATAAGTGGTATCTTTCGCCGCAAGCGTCACAAGAAAATTAAATAATGCAGTCTGATTGACGCTAATAGTTTTGACTCCAAAATATGAGTTTCGACTGCTAAGGCCTCTTTTCTTTTGTGTAAACTTTTACAGTGCAGAAAGCTCACCAAAGTTCAAGTTTAAACGAAAAACTTGAATGGAGGAAAGAAAAGATGTGAAAGCCTAAAGAAAAATTGTGAGGATACCCTTATATTAAATCATTTGAAGAAAAATATTTATACAATTACATTTTAAAGATATTAAAGGACATATAAATAAAACAGAAGTTAGTGAGGAAGTATACAGAGTTTTTTGATAAGTTTAGACACAAGATGTTAAAGAATTGAATGAATATGATGAACATATGAACGATCAAAATATTTAAACAAGCAACCGAGATCAAGAGCAAGGAAAACGCCAAGTTTGGAGGAAATGAGATTATAAAAATCTACATTGACAACTGAAAACAATAAATTATTGCCAGAGGTTCAAAAGAAGAATTAAAAATATTATTTTGAAGATATCAAGCGACAAACCATGAGAAGAAGAAAATGCTGCAACAATCAGTACACCCTTCTTTGACATTAGAAATTTAAAAATATTTAAAAAATTAAATTTAGTGTCTGTTATTTTGCATTTTAGTGAGGAAACAGGTGAGGAAATTGTCCTTTCCACCTGTTCCTTTATTTACAGTGGAGCAGGAGTGTGTTCTTTGAAAATTTGATACACATTCATCAGATACTTTCCTGTTAGATCAGCACTTTAACAAGCACGCCTTGTCGGTCTGCACTATTATAAAACTAGAGTAGCACCCACTGCGATTACATCTCAACAAGTAGTAAAGATACTCTGCACAGCCACAGACTCACGCACCGGTGCGCAGCCTCTGAGATCCTCAGGGAGGTCTCGGTGGGTTTGACGGGCAAAGTCAATAGTTTGCAGTGAAAATCCCGCACAGTAGGGTATTAAGACACACGATCAGTTAAAACTAAAAATAAAAGAAATAAATATCAGGAAAGTCACAGATGAGCATGTACTATATGCTGAAACTTTTACACATGAGGAGGAAATTTAATGATTCACTGATAAAGTGTTAAATTGATCGTTGAAAACAACTATGGATCATTCACAAAACAAGTATGCTAAAGGCACAAGAAGATGTTAATTCGTGTTTTAACAGATTATTTAGATAAGAGTTAAACATTTTAAATCTAGTTTAATGATAGACCACCACGCAATATATATAAAGTTGCCGAAAAGAAAGATGATTAAATCAGATATAGGAGATGTTGTATGCTTCATTGAATCCTGTTGTTGGAAGTGACAGAAGGAGAAAAGAGCAGTGAGTGGTTATACAAAACAATTTAGGAAACAAATATAGTCCTACTGTTATTGCACTTACCTCGAAGTGATGATAAGCAGATTTTACTCAGACCTGCTCACATACAACAATATTTAGAAATGATTTTTAAAATACAGTTCGAATGATTTTATGGAACAATCGAACAATAGATAAAAGTCAAGTTTAATTTCCTTGTCTTGGAAAATTAAAAGATAATCAGATTACATAGATAGCACATTGATAAAAACACTGTCTAATAACATTATTGGGCATGTTTAGTTTTAGGACAGGAGAGTATAATGAAAGAGAAAATGAAAGAATATATAGTGACTATTGTTTCAAGGAAACACAAGAGATTCAATTAAAAAGCAACAAACAGAAGCAAGAAATGGTCATGATGTACCCATGACAAATACTTATTTATTTAAAAATCAAAATTAAATAATATAAAATAAAGTGTAGAAAGAATGGAGGTTGATGTAATATGGAAGACACACGATATTTTCAGTACACGAAAGTTGCAAAAATGCTACATCTCAGGTCCCACTATGTGTATAAACTGATAAATACGATAGTACTTACCTGCAATAAAACTTGGAAGTGTTAAAGCATTAAAATCTACTCTGTTAAAGTTTCTAATTGAGAATGAGGGAAAAGGACCTTTCCGATATAAGTGTATTACTGAGATGTTAGTTTATTAGATAAACTCTACGTGGCTAGTGTAAGGAATTAAAAAGAAAAGAGAAAGGTATCAATGTCAATTTGAAATAGCACTGTTAAAAGGACAAGAAAGTAGTGTGATAACGAGTCGGGTTTTACAAAAGCAGAAAGCACAAGAAGAAGGAAATAAGGCATACACTGAATATTTAAATGCAGGTGTGCCTTTTAAAAGATTGCAATATTTCATATACTGATTATTTAGATTATTGGCTTAATAATTGTTAGCAAAACAAATTTAAAATATAACACAATACACATATAAAAATATAATTAAAATCATATAGTCTCGAAAATTAGGTAAATATATAGATTGTCTACAATTACAAGTGTAAACAACTTAACTTATATAACAGAAATATGTGAAGTTGATGATTTTGCCCAACATATTTTAAAATATATTAAAAGTTGTTACGGTTCTTTTCGTGACGCTTGTGATGTTTACGCTTTTATCAAATACAACCCTGCAAAGAGATTTAAGATTACCAAGATTTGATAGAGAAGATGTAAAACATTTATACACACACAGGAAATAGATTTAATATTAAACAGATTTGCTGATAATGACACATTTACTTTGTGTAACGTCTTGTTATACCGGTATGAGAACTGGTGAGGTATGTGCGTGCTCTGGGATGAGACATTGACCTTTGAAAAGGAATAATAAATATAGAGCATAATGTATATGATAAACCTCAAAGATGATAAAGGAAGATGGTTTACAGGAAAGACTACTAAGACTCAAACAAAGGAACAAGAAAAGTTCATATAAGTCAAACTTTATAGCATTACAGAATTATAAGAATAAACCAAAGACTATTTGAAAAATTGGGAAGTGGGAAGAAAATATATTTATTATAATCTTGAAGAAGTTGAAAATAAATATGGATAGCTGAACGCAGAATAGTTAGAGAAAGAAATAAGTAATAAAGATGTGAATATAGATAATTTGGTACAAAGAAAATGGAGCATATTATAGAACTGACATAACAAGGTATCCATATAAAATAATCCACAATGAGTTGGGAATATGTGGATTCTATGATTTAAGAGGAGAGTTAAGAAACACCAAATAATATTAAACAATGGTATAGAGATAAGAGATGTTGCTGATTTATCTAGGTCACAAGAATATAGAAACAACAGAAAGACTTTTATATTTCTAGCACAGAAAGTTCCAGAAAATATGCAACAGAATTGTTGATAATATGCAAAATCTGGAAACAATAACAAGATTATAGAATAGCAAATTGAAATCTCAGTGGTTTGACTAATCTTAATATACAGTATATACTATGAACAGACACAAATGTATGATTTTCCAATCGCTGATTTATTGAACTTTTGAAATGTGGTATACGATGGCGAGTGAACGGATGTGGATCGGTGTCACAGATTTGTCTAGCAGGTAGAAATATTTATAATATAAATAGTACAGATAGTACAAATAATATGATGTTACCCTGGTCTGGAAAAGCCTGAAATGCAGGTAATATTATAAATGCAAATAATACAGATAATGTGGAGTCACCAAAGTTCTAGTGAAGTGGGAAGAACACAAGAACTGTTGTGGAAAAGATAAGAAATAATTGAATAAAAGAAGTGAAAAGATTAGCACGTATTTGCGCGCTTTTCTTTATAGTACACTTTAGAATAATATTAAAATAGAATTATAATTAAATGGCTCAATGTCAAGAATGGGAGGGTATAAAAATCTCTAACTAGGCTTGTAGCCTTATTTTCATGAGCTTATTAAATCTTTCATAGTTCCTATAACCATAACCAATTCTTTTTATTACTTTAATTTTGTTGTTATATCCTTCTACAAATCCATTATTATATCCATATTCTATTATATTTACTATTTCTTTAAACCAAGAATTTAAAAGTACTAGATAATTTGTCACATTTAGCTAGATTAGTTTCTTTTAAGTCTGTTATTAATTGTTCTAAACCTTCTTTAAAAGCTTGTTATTTCAGTTAATTCAAATAATGAATAAAAATCTTTAATTAAGTCATATGATACAGCAAAATGTATTATTTTGTTCTTTTAGTCTATCTATTATACATTGTTCTTGCTTACTTAAATTCTTAGGATTCTTTTGTATAACTTTCCAATATCTCTTAAACTCCCTATTTTTTTACTAGAATTAGCTATTAAATATATTTATTCTAATATCTCTTATTGTCCATATACCTTGCCTTATTACATGATACTTATCTGCAACTATATGAGACATAGGTAAAGTCTTGTTAATTACATTTCTAAAAGGTTTAAACATATCTGTAACAACAATAGAAGGTTTTAAATTCTAGTAATATATTCTTTAAAGTAGACTGATATCTATTTTCATAGATATTAATTAACTTATGATGTTTATCATATACAGCTAATTGGTATTTTTCATTACCAAGATTACCTTTAAATTCATCAATGAATATTACAGAGGTATCATACTTTTCTTTCTTAATTTCTATACTTTCAAGCGTTCTTATTACAGTACTTATACTCATTATTCTCTTTAGCATTTTGTTTAAAAAGTCTTCATATCTTTTAAATGTTGTTTCTATTCTTTTCTTTATTCTATTAGAGATTCTACATCTTTTTAACAATACCAATACTACTTGTAATTGTTTTTACCAGTAATCTTACAAATATATCTTTGTTTTTGTAAGGTGTAAATATACTGGTATATTATTATATACATCAATTAATATCTTAACAGTCCTATAATCCTTTAATCTATAGTCTTTTCCAGGTTTCTTATTATTCCTAATACCATAAATATGATATTCTCCATCAATTATTTTTGTTTTTTTATTATCCTAACATCTTGTATTTTGTAACTAATCATTATATTATTATCTTGCATAAGTTAAACCGTATCCTTTCTGTGTTGCTTACTAATAGGATACTACATTTTTTTAACTTATGCTCTTTTTATGCTTTTTCTATTTTTTTATCATTCTATACCCCATTAAAAGTATAGAGCCAATTAAATTACAGAGAATGATTTTTACCCTTTTAATATATGATATAATACTTATTGGAGATAGAATTAAATTACAAAGGAGAAAAAATGAAGCACCTAGCTGTTATAGATGATTCAAAAGATTTCTGATGGCATATAATATAATTTATGGGAGTAAATGATCGCTTCTTTTTATGTTATGTATGTTATGGTATGATGGTAGATGAATAGTAATGATAAGTGATAGGGAAATAGAGTATTTATAAGTACTATATTTCAAGAATACTTTAAGCGAATGTAAAAATCTGCTTTTGTATGTTATAATTTAACTAAGGGGTGATTTTATGATAGTTAAAGAATATGGGAAATCTAATAAAGATATTATTATATTATTACATGGTGGTGGGTTATCATGGTGGAATTATGAAGAAGTGTCAGAAATATTAAAAAGTAATTATCATGTAATACTACCAATATTAGATGGTCATTCAGGAAGTGATAGAGATTTTACTTCTATTGAAAATAATGCGAATGAAATAATTGAATATATGATAACAATTATAACGGAAATAGTTAAACTTATAGGAGGACTTTCATTAGAGCACAAATTTTTATTAGATATATTGTCAAAAAGAGACAATATATGTGAATATGCAATAATTGAAAAGTGCTTTAGTATGCCCAATGAAAATGACAAATAGACTTATAGAATTATTAATTAATATGTCTTATGGACTTATAACAAAGTGGTTTTCTAAACTTCAATTTAAAAAGTTTAAAAATAAAAAGAATTATTTGATAAGTATTATATTGATAGTTCTAATATAACAAAAATAATATGATTTCATTTTTAGAAGCTAATTCAATTATTATCTTAAGAATATAAAAACCAACAAATCAAAAATCAATAGTGATAGTAGGAAGTAAAGAAAGATCAATTATGATTAAATCTGCAAAAAGAATACATGATGAATTAATTAATAGTGAATTAGAAATATTAAGTGGTTATTATCATGGAGACTTAAGTATTAATCATCCAAATGAATACGCAGAAAAAGTTAAGAAACTGATAAAATAAATGTTCAGAAAATTTTAGTAAACACGAGCAGTTTGAAGAGGAAAGATGATGAGAGCCAAAAGGTTTCTATTTTTATGTCTTTAAATTCTATTCACTTACAAATCCTTTCTTATTATATATGTTAAATCGTATTCACTCTAAAAAGTTTGTTGTATTAAGAATGGTGTCGTGATAGATGCAGCTTGTGGATCTAGTTGGTTTTTAGTTAAATCAATGAGTAATATGATTAAAGAATCTGGTGGAATACAAAACAGATAAAGCTATTAAAAAGTCAGCAATTATTTGGAATAGAATTTGATAGAGAAATATTTCACTTGCTATAGATATTTAAATAGAAATTTATATATAAATTAGATATTATAATGGTGTTATTATGTAAAGTCAAGATTAATACATTCTGAGTGAATAGCAAAATAAAGTGCAACAAATAAAAAGTAGAAAAAGATACAGACTCATAGTAAAATATCAATAACAACTACTTTACGAAAGGATATTTTAATTATGAAATCTGTATCTAATAAAGATTATAATATAGAGTACAAACAAAACAATACAAACACTTAAATATTAAAGAAAAGAGTTATGATTGAAACTATTATGAAAGAGCAACTTGAAGTATATGGTAAAGTAAATATAACTAGTATGAGCGAAAAAGTTAAATAAAAGTAAATCAACAATATCTAGAGAAATAAGAAGAAATAAATTTGTAGTTTTAACAGAGATATTTAATAAAGATAGTATTTTTAAAAAGAAGAAAGTAATAACATTTGAATATGAAAGTGCAAAACCAATGTATTTAGTTGATGATATTGATAATAAAGAATTATTAAAAGAAATTGTAATTGAAACCTGTAAGGGATTATCAAATAATAAATATTAGTTATCGTTTAGATTAGTTTGAAATATAACTAATCTATATTTTATTTATCTATTTAGAAAAAGATCTAAATAGATATTGACGTTCGAATTGAAAAATATTATAATCTATTTAGACATATATCGAAAATACTATAAGTGAGGTAATTAATTTGGGAACGTCTGAAACATTAAAAGCGATTAGTGATCCTGTAAGGAGAGAGATATTAGAACTATTAAAAGATGGTCGAAAAACAGCAGGAGAAATATCAAACAGTTTTTAATTTTAACAGGAGCAACTGTATCATATCATTTTATCAAATTTAAAAAGCAAATTTAATAACTGAAACAAAGCAAAAGAACTTTATATTTTATGAGTTGAATAGTTCTGTATTTGAAGATGTTTTAGTTTGGATTTATAAGTTGGGAGGAAATAAGAATGGAAAGAAAAATAAAAACATTAATTTTTAAGTGTAATTATATGTTTATTACCAATGGTATTAGGTATTGCTTTTTATAATAGATTACCAGAACAAATGCCAATTCATTTACGGTAAATGATGTACCAGATAATTATGCACAAAAAAATTTTGCATTATTTGAATACCAATTATTATGGCTATTATTCAAGCAATATGTCTAATATTTACATCAAAAGTGAATAAATTGAAAAATAGTGAAAAACCTAAAATTGTAAAAATAATGGAATGGTTTATTCCAATTGTTACAGCATTAGTATATATATTATGATAGAAGTTCCATTAGGGTAGTGATGTTTATGTTGGAAAAAGTGTATGTTTGATATTAGGAATATTATTCACTATTATTGGAAACTATATGCCTAAAATGAGTTATGAAAAGGGAAAGAAACTTTTTCATCCGACTCCTAAAACTGAAAAATCATTTAGAAGAATGAGCAGAATTATGGGATATGGTTTTCTAGGTATTGGTATTATATTACTAATAATGATTATATAGGGTATAAACAAAAATTACAAGTTATAGAGATAATTATAAGAGTCGAAAGGTTCTTATTTTTGACCTTATCCTGTTCACTCACAAACTTTTTCTTATTGAAACTTTTAAACTCTATTCACTCTAAATAATTTGTTGTATTAAGAATGGTGTCGTGATAGATGCAGCTTGTGGATCTGGTGAATACAAACGTATAAAGCTATAAAAGTCAGCAATTATTTGGAATAGAATTTGATAGAGAAATATTTGCACTTTGCTATAGATATTTAAATAGAAATTTATATATAAATTAGATATTATAATGGTGTTTATTATGTAAAAATTAAGATTAATACATTCTTGACATTGATTTACTTTGAAATATATCCTTAAAGTAATAATATTTTAGAGAGGAAATTATTTATGAAAAGAAATTTTCAATAAAGGTGATATTGTTCAACATTTTTAAAAGAGAAACAATGACTGAAGAACAATTAAAAAGAACCTAACTTATACCTGTATGAAATTATTGGGATTGCAAGACATACTGAAAATAAGAAGAAGTGATGGTATACAAACCATTATATCCAACAGAATGTATGAATGGGGTTGATTTTATAGTACGACCATTGGAGATGTTTATCTCAGAAGTAGATCGAGATAAATATCCAAAATATAACTCAAAAATATCGTTTTGAATTAAAAAGTAGAAAAAGAGTAAAATAAATATTATTGCAAATAAGATGAAAGAATAACTGTTAGAATATTATAGTATAGAGTTAACAAATATTGCTAGCTCTTTTTGAGTTTAATTATTATGATATAATATCATTAAATATTAAAGATGGGAGTGATAAAATGGAGTTTAATATAGGAAATGTATATGAAAGAGATATAGATTTATATATTATAAATAAGTTTCTAAATGATTCAAAGTTTAAAGAACTATTTTTGGAAAAATAAATTGTCAAAAATTATCAAGTATGTAAATGTTTACATTCTTTTTCAGATGAACATGGAGAGAGTATTACTATAATTTTAGAAAATGATAATAGGAAAAATTGGATTACTAATAGAGGATAAAAATAAATGCAAAAGCAATGCCAGAACAATATAAAGATATATATTAAGAGCAGAAAAACAAAAACATGAAGGATTATTTGATAATTATTATATTTTTATTATTGCTCCAAGAGTTATATTGATTCAAATACGGAAGCTATAAAATATGATAATAAAATATCTTATGAAGAAATTTTAGATTATATTTCAGGAGATGTTTATGGAGAAAGCTTAATTAAAAAGCTATTGAGATAAAGAAAAAGGATATGAAGTTATAGAAAACAAGGCAGTTACTCTTTTTTGGGAGAAATATTATGATATGGTTGAAAATAGATTTAGTGAATTAAAAATTAAATAGAATTGAAGGGTCTAGAGGAAGTGATGCAAATTGGCCAGTATTTTTACACCAATCGAAAATATACACATTATTCATAAATCAGAATAGACCCTATGTTGATTTAACATTCCGAAAATGTATCACAATACAAATTTCAAGCTTTATGATATAGTAAAAATGTTCTCAAAGAAAATATGACATTTCACAAAACAGGAAAAATCATTAGCAATTCAGTATTCATGTACCTAAAATTGATTTTTAAAAAGATTTTGAAGAACAAGAAGAAAATGTAATTAAATGTTTAGAAGAAAGTTAGAAAAATGCAGGAATTTATGATGAAAAATAGATTATATGGAAATATTAAGATTAAATGGAGAAAATTTAATCAAAAAAGCTATTGAGGAAAAAGAAAAAGGATATAAGTTGCAGAAAATAAGGCAGTTACTCTTTTTGGGAGAAATATTATGATTGGTTGAAAATAACTTTAGTGATTTAGAAATTAAATAGAATTAAAGGGCCTAGAGGAAGTAATGCAAATTGGCCAATATTTTCAACACAAATTGAAAAAGATAAAAATTTTTCATAAAGCAGATAGAGGCTATGTTGATTTAACATTCAGAAGTGTATCACAATACTATTCTGAGGTTTATGATATAGTAAAAATGTTCTCAAAAGAAAATATGAAATTAGAACAAACAGAAAAAATCATAGCAATTGTATTGATGTACCTGAAATTGATTTTAAAAAGATTTTTGAAGAACAAGAAGAAAAATGTAATTAAAATGTTTAGAAGTAGTTAGAAAATTACAGGAATTTATGATAGATTATATGGAAATATTAAGATTAGGAAATAATTAAAATAATAAGTGAAAAGATTAGTCTGTATTTACGGGCTTATAGTAATACTTTAGAAGAATATTAAATAGAGATTATAATTAAATTACAGAGAGTGATTTTAATTTTTAATATATGATATAATAGATGTATAAATAGAATTAAATTACAAAGGAGAAAAAAATGAAACAACTTGCTGTTATAGATGAATCAAAAGATTTTCTGACAAAAATTTGTATATAATATAATTTATGGGAGAAAATTTAAAAATTAAATATTGACAAGAATTTATCAGATAGCTTAATAGATAGAGAAAGATTATTATGCAAAAGATATTCTTAAACTAATAAATAAAAAGCAAGAATAGAGATGAATTTTCAACTAATATTATAGATTATTTGAAATTAAAAGGAAGAAATGCTTATGCCAATTCTTTTGTTAATAGGTAATGTTACTGGAAAATATAATTTTAATAATTTTATTATGATTCAGTTAAAGAATTAAATTTAGACTGCATTTACCAAAGATAATGAAGACTTGATTCAAGATTTAAAATCACATTTTGTAGAATATATTTTAAGTGATAATAAATACAAAAATAAATTTGCAGAAAGAATACAAGTTGGAAAATCTCTTTATTAAGGATTTGTCTCAGGATTTAAAATAAAGAAGAAGTGGTTAAAAGATTTTGATAGGGTATTAAATGGCGAAAAATACAAATGATGATTGTACAAAGCCTGGAGTGGTAGAGAAAGTATTTAATGAAAAACAATAGTGTATATACAAAAGAAGATATAAAGGAAAATTTTTGATTTTTGTGTTATATGATATCGACAGAGGTGATAAGAACGGTATTGATGAAAGAAGAAGAAAAATATTTGTTGCACAGTAATTTATCAAATAATCAATTGAGAAAAAAATAGAAGAAGCAAAAGTTTTAAAAACTAAGGTTACAAAAATTAATGGAGAAGTATCAGAACAATTAATATCTAGATTAAATAATATAGAAAAATAATTTATATGAGAATATTTCTGAACTTGAAGATATATATAGTGATTATGAAGTGTTATACAGAGAAGATTTAATTGAACACTTATTTGTACCTGAATCTGATGTTACAATTGTAGAAAATGTTTTCAGATTTAAAAACCACAGTTAATTCACCAGTTTATAAGAAATCCGGAAAAAGTTTAGAATCTGAAATAAAGAAAATAAAAAGAAAAATTATAAAAGAAAGACTTGATAAAAATAATAGTCAAGAATTAACAGAGGATGAACAAGAAAGATTAAATGAATTAATGAATAGAGTAGATGACAATCTTAATCAGTATAAAAGTTAATTATTCAACAGATGGAAAAGGAATGTTATATACTGATTCGTTGAGCTTGATGGATACATATCAGACACAAGTAATCAAATATCAGCATCAGTATTTGAAGGAAAAAGAATTAGTTGAATCTTCGAAGAATGGGATTATTGGAGTAGGTTTTAATGAAGAAACACTAACAACAGATGCACTGCAATTTCTTCTAATAGCTATAAAACTACTAATAAAGGACTTAACAATCTTGAATATAAAAAGGAAAAGAGTTTGAAGAAATGAGTTCTCCGTTTTCAGAACTAATAAAAATCAAATGGACGATCTGAAATTGTTATGTATAGAAGAGGGATGAATTTTGAGACAAAAAAGCAAGTTATATTTTTGCAACAATAGATAGTTCTAATAAAAACAAACAGCTGGAATAATGAATGAAATAGAACAAACCAGAAAAAGAAGGATTAAAAGTTGTAATATACGATAAATACAAAATTAGAGAATCTATGGAAAAAGGATAGACAATTACAAGATAAAAGAGAGAGAAAATGAAGAAGATAGGGAGATTTAAAAATTAGTTAACTAGAAATTTAGAAAAATTTTAGAAATAAGTAAGCGATAAAGGACTTAAACATCGATGTTTAGGTCATTTTGTATATTTAAGTAAAAATTCTAGAAAAAATGATTATAGAGTTGTATAATTGATATAAGGTAGAAGATGGAAGAAAAAGTTAAATAGATTATATGAGAATGTATAAAAGAATTGAATATGGTAGGAATAGACATATTAGATGAAAAATATTATGGAAAAATAGATATATCTATTGCTAAGAGAAATAATAAGAGATATGGATGTTGTAGACAAGAAGAACCTGATAAGAGGTATAAGGCTATAATTAAAAGAGGAAGAAGAAAGATTATAAGATATGAAAGATTTAATAAACATCATATTGAGATAAGTAAATGGGTTTTAGAACTTGAAGATAATATTATAAAAACACAATAATACATGAACTCATACATTGTATACCATATTGTAATAATCATGGCTCTGAGTTTAAGAAATATGCAAAACTAATAAACAATACTTATGGTTATGATATATCTAGAGTTGGAGATAAGAAAAAGATTATGAAAAAGAGTAATTTAGAATATTCTGAAGGACAAAAGTATAATTATAGGGTGGTGTGCAAAAGGTTGCAAAACAAGAATTCTATAGGCAGAGAATTAATAAAGGATTTTGCAAAAATATATTTGTGGTAAAATGTAAGAGTAAGTTTGAAGTTGTTAGAATAAAATAAGTTTTAAATAATAGTTAAATTAGATTATACAGTGAATAGCAAAATAAAAGTGCAACAAAAGCATGAAAAAGTACAGATTCATAGTAAAATATCAGTAGAAAAATGAAAGGATATTTTACTCATGAAATCTGTATCTAATAAAGATATAATATAAAAGAAGAACAAAACAATACAAACACTTAGATATTAAAGAAAGAGTAAAATTGAAACTATGATAATGACCAACTTGAAGTGTATGGCAAGGTTAATATAACTCAAGATAGCACAAAGTAAATGAGTAAATCAACAATATCAAGAGAAATAAAAAGAAATAGAAGAATGGTAGTAACTGAAGTATAAGAAAGAGAGTATATTTAAGAGAAAAGAGATAACTTTCGAGTATAAGTATGAAGCTAATGCAAAAGCAACTAGAAAAACAAAGAGAAAAAGGAATAAGCAGAATAAAGCTTATGTATATAAGTGAGCTAATAAATGAAGTTAGGCTTTTTAAAAAGAAGAAGGAAAATCACCAGATATAGTAGCATATAGGATAAGACAGGATGCTATAAATGTCAAAGTATCAACAAATACAATATATGACGGAATACGTAAAGGTTATCTAGAAGTTAGTACAAAAGATAGAAAAAGAATGAAGATAAATCAAGAAGATGTAGGGTAGAGAGAACCACCAGAAAAGTAAGAAAGAACATTCTATTGAATTAAGACCAGATTATAAACAATAGGGTAGAATTCGGACATTTTGAAATGGACTAGTATTAGGTAAGCAAGGAAAAAGATAAACAATGTTTACTAACATTAACAGAAAGAATGACTAGATTGAAACAGTAATAAAATTAAATAATAAGTCTCAAGTTGAGCATCAAGAGCAATAAAGAGTACGAAAGAACATTTAACGTATATTCATCTGAGATATTTAAATCCATAACAACAGATAACGGAAGTGAATTTTCACAGTTATGAGGAGATAGAAGAAATATTAGGAACAATGATATATTTTTGCCATCCTGGAGCATCATATGAAAAAGGTACAAATGAAAGGCATAATGGAATGTTAAGAGAATAGATACCTAAAGGTTCAGATATTTCAAAATATAGTGCTGAAGATTTAGATAGAAGAAGTATCAAAAATTAAATGATTTAGAGAGAAAAATTAAATTATTACACCCATACATGAAAATATAGAAGAATATGATAGTATAGAGGGAGACAGAGTTATTATTTAATCTGCAAACAGCAGTAAATAGCTGCATAAAAAGTAATGGCTTTGATATTTTATTATAGAATAATGTTGACTTTAAATGCAAATTAACCAATTAGATTATAATTTGTATATTTAAAATTAATTTGATAAACTTATATATAATAATAAATTTGCAATATGATATTATATTTTGAAGTTAAGGATATGAGATGTAAAATATTTTAAAGAGGAGTGATTGAAATGAATACTAAAAAGAAAGATCATTTACCATTATTTGAGTAGGGCCATTAATTGTTTTACCACAAGTAATCTTAACAATTATAGGGTGTTACATTAGAAAAGAAGGGTATTCTTATTGATTGGAAATTTGATATACTTAAGATTCCAATGTTGATATGTGGGATAGCTTGTATATGTTTTAGGAATTATATTATGGCATGGAGCAAACTTTTAAATGCAAGATAGATATACATATACAAAAAATGAACTTGTAACAGATGGAGTATATGGTATTGTTAGAAATCCTATATATAGTGCGTTTTATCTATTATGTTTAGGAGTAATACTTATTGAAAAATAATCTGATATTACTTATAATTCCAGTATTAGGATATGTATATAGACAATTATTTTAAAGAATACTGAAGAAAAATGGTTATATACACTATATGGAGAAAAATACAAAGAATATTGCAAAAAAAGTAAATAGGTGTATACCTATGATTAAAATAAAAAAATGGAGGATTTAAAATGATAAAAATTAGTATTAGTAAGACATGGACAAAGTATGTGAATTTAGAAAAATAGGTTTACAGGTTGGACAGATGTTGAACTTTCAGAACAAGGAATAAAAAGAAGCAAAAAGAAGCAGGTAAAGTATTAAAAGAAAAAGGATTTAATTTTGATGTAGCATATACATCTGTTTTAAAAAAAGAGCAAATGATACATTAAAATATATTTTAGAAGAATTAGAGAAGAAAATATACCTGTAAAGAAAAGCTGGAGATTAAAATGAAAGACATTATGGTGCACTTCAAGGATTAAAACAAAGATGAAACAAAAAGAAAATATGGAGCAGAACAAGTGTTACTTTGGAGAAGAAGTACAGATGTAAGACCACCAGAATTATCTAAAGATGATAAAAGATATCCAGGAAATGATCCTAAATATAGTGATTTAAAAGAAAATGAATTACCAACAACAGAAAAATTTAATTGATACTATAAAAAGGGTTATGGAATATTGGAATTCAGATATAAAGAAAGATCTAGAAAGCAGGAAAAAGAGTAATAATTGGCAGCACATGGAAATAGTCTAAGAGGGTCTTATAAAATATCTTGATAATATGACAGATGAAGAAATTATAAAAACTTGAACTTCAAACAGGTAATCCAATATGTTATGAGTTAGATGATAATTTAAAACCACAAGACACTATTACTTAAAAATAGTTTAATTTAATAATTATTATATTTAAATGAGTAGAATTGTTACAAATTCTATCTCATAGTTATAATGTATGAATTATTTTTACTATATTATAATTAAAATATATTTTAAAATAGAATGCAAAGGAGAACAATGATGACAGATATAGAAAAATACTAGAACTTTTTAAAGAAAGAACAAAAAGAATGCTATAGTTTTGAAATAGAAGAAGACATGCCACATATTTTGGATAATAAGATAGAGGGCAGGCCATATATACCATTGGGAGAAGAATATCCATTAGATAAAATGGTAATCCTATGGTATTATTATTACAAATAAATTTAGAAAATATTGACCTTAAAAACTATAACAAAGAAGGAATACTAGAAATATTTGTAGATAGAGCTTAGCTGGCCTTGTGAATATAAAACAAAACATTTTAAAAATAACTTAGAATATAGGGAAGATATTACAGAATTGAAAATATGATAGTACAAAAATCACCAAAGATAACACTTGTAAAAGAAGTTGAACATATGCCGATAAATGATTATAGGCTCTGTAGATACACCATCAAAAATAATTGAGGAAGTAACAGAAATAAAACAAATGATGTTTTTGAAATAGAAGATTTTTTACAGAAATGATACTGATATGTATGAAGAATTTTTAAAATATGAACATATTGTTTGGTGATTTTGGAGGTTATGCAGACTTTACACAAACAGATCCAAGACCACTAGAAGATGCACCAGAAAAACAGAATGTTTGTTTAAAAATAGATAGTAATTTAGCAGATGAAATAATGATAGGAGATTCTGGAATAATTTTTGGACTTATATCTAAAGAAGACATAGAAAAGAAAGATATGAAAATACAGTTGTAGATTGGGACTGATATTAATAGACAAAAGACTACGTAGATTCTTTTTATACTAGTCTTTATAATATAAATTGAAAAATATTTTAATAGAAATAAAAAGTTTGCTATAATATAATCATAATTAATAGATTAGAGGAAAAATAGAAATGGGATTATTAGATTCAATAAAAGGACAATTTTAGATATTATAGAATATGTAGACAATAGTGGTGAAAGAGTAGAAGAAAATATTAGACCAAATGGTGATAATAATGAAAATTAAAACGGGTGCAAGAGTAATAGTAAGACCCAGCTGTGGCAGCCGGTATTTTTAAACATGGACAATTTGCAGATATATTAAAAAGAAGGAACACTAAACTTAATACACAAAACTTACCTATATTATCAACACTTATGGCATTTCCATATTTGTTTAATTCACCAACAAAAAGCAGACCTATATTTTTATAAATCTTAAACACTTGTAGGGTATAATGTTAACAAAAGCACCAATTATAGTTAGAGATAAAGAATTTAAAATGATTAGGATTACAGCATCTGGTAAATTTGGCATTCAAGATAGATAATGTAGAAAATTCGTCAGAGAAATTCTAGGAACACAAAGAAAATTTGATACAATAGAAATACTTGATTATTTAAACAGCTTTCATAGTGGAAGCATTTACAACAGTAATAGGCGAATTGAATATACCAACAATAGACCTACATACACATATAGTGAACTTTCCAGAATTGTTCAAAAATGAGCAAATGTAAAAGTCGAAAGACATAGGAATTGTATTTAGTAATATTAATGTTGAAAAATATAGGGCTTCCTCAAAAGATGTAGAAAAACATATTGATGAACAATCAGCAATCGGTATGGCAACACAAGATATGGAAGAATTTATGCAATATCAATCTGCAAAGAGCAATGAGAGATGCTAGAAACAAAAAGGAGGACTTGCAGGAATAGGAGTTGATTTTCTGTAGGTAAGAAGATTACAGATATAATTACAGATACACCTACATCAACTATAAAATGTGAAAATTGTGGAAATTTAGTAAAGGGGAACAAAATTTTGCTCAGAATGTGGGAATGAGTTTGAAAAGAAAGATAAAATAGTAGAAGAAAAAGACAAGAAAAAGAAGTACAAGAAAAAGTAGATAATAGTACTAAGTTTGAAAAACTTAGAGAGTATAAGAAAACTATTAGATGAAAGGAATATTGTCAAAAGAAGAATATGAAATAATAAAAAGAGAATTATTATAATTAGGAGAAATATATGGATAAGATAGAGGAAATAAGAGAATTGAAAAAATTATTAGATGATGGTGTTATAACAGAAGAAGATTTTGCAAGAGAAAATCAAAAATATTAGGAATAAGTATTGAAGAAAAATAGAAGATGAAGAACAAGAAGATAGAACAATACATAAAAATAAATGTTGATGAGTATATAAATGAAAAAGAAACAAATAATGTAACAAACAATGAAGAAAATATTCATAAAAAAGAATCAAAATGAAGATTTTTATGAAAAAGAAAGATTAAGAGAAAAAGCAAGACTTGATGCAAGAGAAGAATTATTAAAAACAGAGAAAAGAAGAATTAAATAAAAATATAACAGGATTTAGTAATAAGATGATTTCATTTATAAAAGGAGTATTAGCAGTTGTACTTATACTTTTGGAATAGCATCAATATCTGGCACAACAAAGGAAAATACTAAATCTGCCTATAGTGAATATTTATAATTCTAGGTTAATGTCATCACCCTAAGATAACTAATAAGACTAAAGAGTAGAAATGTATACAAAATACATAATAGTATGGATGTTTTATAATATTACTATTTATATTAATTATCATAGCAGGAGAATTAAATAATAAATAAAAGTGAAAAATATAACTGTCAAATATTGACAGTTTATTTTAAAAAGAATTATTAATTTAAAGGATATAATCTATATTAAAGAGGTTTGATTTTAATATATAATTATATAGGATTAGGAGGAGAAGAATGAATATTATTGATATAAAAAAAGAGGAGAAAAGAAGTGATATTATTAATACATCCTATGTTATCATCTGCAAAGGGAATGAAGGAGGAAATAGTAGATAGAGTAGGAGGGGATTATAGATATATACTTTCCCGATTTATCTGCACATGGTGAAACTAGAGGAGAGTATAATTCAGTAGATATAGAGGCAAAAATATTGAAAAATACCTTCTAGAAAATGGGATTAATAAAGTGCTTTTTAGGATATGGAGCATCTTTAGGGTGGAGTAATATTACTGAAAATGGTTGAAAATAGAAAATACATTTTGAAAAATGTATTTTTGAGGGATGTAGCTTATGGGAAACATGTATCTTTGCTTGAATTTAGTGCTAAAAAGGGTATTTCATATGGAAACATAGAAAAGCATTAAAAGATAATAAAGCTAGCAATAGAAAAAGATAACAAAAATTATATGGAGAAAGAGCAGGAAGAGCAATGTCTAATACTTTTATACAAATGAGTGAACAAAGTATAAAAATATAATACATGATTGCTCAAATGTGAATATACCTAAACTTTCTAAGGAAGAACAAGAAAGATGTATTTTTGTTATGGAGAAAATGAATTTGATTTTAAAAGGAGCTAAAAAGTAATATTCTAAAAACTTCCATATGTTGAGCTCAAAAATATGGAAGGGTGTCATCACGTGAAAGGATTACGAAGGATAATGAAAAATATTGTGATTTTTAAAAGGAGGAATTAAAATAGATATTTAAAATAACAAGAATTTAAAAAGATATGTTATATAATTATAATATATCTTTTTAATATCTAAAATATGATAAATTTAAGGTATAAAAGTATTAGGAGGTAATATATGAAGAAAAATGTGAGAAAAGATATTAATAATTTTAAATATAGTATTAGTGCTATTCCGTATTCTATGTATTTTACAGGAATTGATATGCAATCACTTCATTTTATATGGGCATGGATTATAACATTTATACTTGGAATAATAGTGAAGTTTTTCAAAAATGAAAAGTTCAAAATATGCCCACTTACAGCTATGTTAATAGTATGCCTTTTGTAATAGTATTTTTATCATCGATATCATAAACAACTTGTGATATTTGATGGTAGTACTATTGCTATAATATTAATACACTATATGTGTGCGCACTTCAGGTGAGATCTGTTGTAGAATGTTGTCAAGACAACATTTGAACATATTACAAAAAGAAAGATGGTGAATAATATGTTAAAAATAAGGAAAAGAATTATGGATAATGATAATGCAATTTATTGTGTTTTTAGGAGCACAAATAATAGCAAGTTTTATCAGGTGAGATGTATGGTTCACTATTTGTAGTATTAATAATATATCCTGTTTCAGTTTTACACTATCAACAGCTACTTTCTGATGAAAAGTAAGCTTAAATACTTATACCCAATATATGTTGCTATAGTACTGATGGCATATATATTTTTAAAACACAGTTCAGCATATATTTATAGTGTTATATTTGCGGAATATCGGTATTTGAGTATGTTAATAGGAGTTTATTGCTAAACATATTAAAATTTTTACAGAAGAGAAGGAAAGAAGATAGAATAATTGATGTGAAAAGGAAAAAGAGAATAGTTTTTACAATAGGGATTTGGGATATACAGTAATATTTTTAATTTCAGCATTAATAGTTGATGAGAATAGTTCAAAATTATAGGATTTGCAGGGTATTGTTCAAAAGAACTGAATAAGCTTCCAGGAGAATATCTTTTCTAAGTGATGTTATGTTAGAAATTGATGGAAAAACAACACAGATAGATCATATTGTATTTTTCAAATATGGAATATTTGTAATTGAAACAAAACAAAGAAATACATACATTACAGGAAATGAACATGATAAGTATTGGAGTAGTGAAAAGCAGGAAGACATTATATGTATAATCCAATACATCAAAATTATGGACATAAAGAAAGCAATTGGAATCAAATATAGGTTTAGATGATAATCAGGTAATAGATATTGTTTTGTGTAAGTGGCCAAAGCAAATTTGAGGATAAAGTCAAAAACAAAGTAGTTAGAGTAGAGATTAGTGGATAGAATATTATTTGAAAAAGAGGAAAAGATAGAAAGACTATGTTAGTATGGCACATAGAATAAATGCGATGAATATAGTTGATAAAAAGTATAGGAAACAACATATAGAAGATATAAAGGAAAATATTAATAATAACACGGAAGAATTAAGAAAAAGAAGTTGTTATGAATAGATGTCCTAGATGTGGAAATGAACTTGTTATAAGAAAAGGAAAACAGGAGAGTTTGTAGGATGTTTAAGTTTTTCCAAAGTGCAGATATACAAAAGAAATAAAAAGAGTAATACAGAAGATACAACATTATTTTAGAAGGGAGTAAATATGGCAGATATACAATATGCAAATGCATATCAGAAGTGTTAGATATATTAAAATATATATCAAAAGAAGATTATGAAAAAGAGCCAAGAGAGCAAGATAAAGTTTTTTGAAGAAAATAGTAATAAGAATTATAGTTTTACATATGATGAAAATAAAGACGATTAGATGAACAAAATGTATCTGAAATAACAAAAGCTATAATAGCAATATTATTTAGAGATTATTGAGACATAAAAAGAACAAAGATATGTTATTATCAGCAACAAGAAATTAAAGAACAAAACAAAAGAACTTATGGCTAAGTTTGAGCAAAATAAGAATATTTCTGAAAAAGATGAAAAAGGTTAATGTAGCAAGTGATTTGGACTTAGATATAGATTATGAATTAGTAGGAACAAATATAGCAATATATAAAAAGAGAAGAAGAGATTTTTGAAAGACATTATAAAGTAAAGAATAAAGGGATTATTTGAATAGGGGAATGTTTGAAAGAAACAATGGAAAAAGAAGAAAACTAGTAACATTAAAGTGAACTGGATAAAACGAGGAAAAGAAAAATGCAAATTAAAGAAATCTTTCTTCATTTTACAAGAAAAAGAAAATCAAGAAGATATAGAAAAAAAGGGGTTAGATCCAAAAGGCAAAAGAAAATGCAGTATGAATGATAACCAGACAAGTTGTAGTATATTTTTCAGAAGGTCTAGATGGTATGTTTGAAACATTAAATACATGGGTAAGATATGAATATTATATGAAATGTACAAGAAAAAAGAAGGGAAGGGAAGAGTAATGTAAAGTTTGGAAGTGAAGAGATTGATCCTAAAATTTTAGAAGAAGTACATGAAAAAATGTATAATGATTTAAAAGATAGAATGTATTATAGTATAGATTTAGAAGAGGAGTTGACTATCTTAAAAGATGATGTAGATGATAAAAGATTGATTTTGAAAAACGTAGAAAATATGACTGAAATATTATTATAAAAGATGTCAAAATGGCAATATGGTGATGGAGAATATGGTAATTTTGATGATATTAAACAAGAAAGATGGAATAGAAATGCAATAAAAGGTAAAGTGATTGAACCAGAAAAATTAACAAAGGTAATATCAGAAAAAGGAGATATTGATGCATTAACTAGTAATGTTAGACAATATGAAAGATATGATAATGATTCAAAAGAAAAATTAAAAAGAGCTTTCAGATCTTTGTTAATTATTGTAAGGAAAAGATAAAAGAAAGAAAAAGAAGTTAGCACTAAAGAAGGTTTAGAAGATGATAAAAAGATATTAGAAAAACGTTAATAAGTCAGGTATATGATAAATTTACAGATGTTGAACAAATGGATATTATCAAAAAGACTTTGAAAATGATGAAAAAGAATTGATGGTTCAAGATAAGAGCAATGAAGATAAGGGAAATGAGAGGGAAGGTAGCTTATGGTAGATGTAAATAAATTAATGAATGAATCAGAAAAGATATTAGAAGATCTAATAAGATAGAAGAAGTTGAAAATAAATAGAGAAGAAGAAAAAGTTATAGTAGAAAAGAATAGCTCAAGAAGAGAGCTTTAAGGTTTAATATCTTAAAGTATAACATGTCAATTTTAGTACATTTTTGATTTTGAAATTAATACAAAAATGTAATAGAATGGTAACAAGAGGTGGAGGATGAAAGAGAAAATACTTGGCAGGGATTAAATAATGTTTTAGGACAGTGACATATTTAGCATTAGTAGTGTTTATAACATATAATTTTTATACCAGTACGGTGCAATAGTAGGTACAGTGGCAGTATATTGCAATGTCTTTACCTAATATTTCTGCTTTAGTGAGAATGAAAGTATATTTAACATTTTTAGTAGCAAGTCCTGCTAAGTATATCAGTATATTTAATATTTCTTGTGCTATTTGTGATGGAAACATGATGTTTAAAACCACTTGTTAGTTTATGAAACATGGAATGAGAGAGAAAAGTTGAAACATATCTTATTGTAACAATGTCATAATACAAATAATAAATTTAGGATTATAAGAAGTCTTTGATATTTGCGATTATAATGTATGGAGATGTATAAGATATATAGTTATGGACTATCAGTGCATTTAATAATCAGAGCAAAAGATAGTGTGCAAATGAAGAAATAGTTTAATTCTTACTATAATTATATCAATAGTATTTCAATTACTAGATGGTTAAAAATAAATTTATTAGGGTTAAATATAGCAGAATATATATATATTGATTCTAGCTATAATACAAGTAAGTTGTTCTAAAAAGAGGTGCAGTAATAGGAATAATAACACTTTTGGAGTAGGATGATATATTGATGAAAGAAATATTGTTGCCTTTAGATCATGTATATACAGTATGTAAATTATAAGATGATATATGTCACATTATATGGTACAGTACTTTCTTTAATGGATTAGAGTTTAATAAAAATATACACTTTTAAGTTTATGGAGTATTAAATCTCATTGTATTTACATTAATGTATAATGATCATGTCTACATATATATATATATATGTATACCATCAATTATATCAAGTGTGATTTTAATTAGAGAGTATGGATTTTTGATTTTTCGAAGATGTAATGAATATATGTTAGGCGATCGGAAGTGAGAGAAGATTAAAACTCCTGTTAGAAGTAAAAGAGAAATTGACATTCAGTAAAAATACTCCAGAAAAGAAAAAGAAAAATATGTTTCTAAATAAGCTTGAATCTAGAAGAAAATATAAGAATTTTGAAGAAAAAGATAATTCTAGATAAAAAGAGTTAAAGAAAATTAAACATATATAATCAAATAGTATATTTTTGATCAAAATTATTAAAAATATATATCTTGAATGTATTGAAAAATGATATATATTAAATATTTCATCAAATTTGTGATATATTAAATATGAATAATTTTAGTTGTTGATATTGAAGATAAAGAAGCTACTAAGAGAATTAAAGTTTTAAGAAGTATCAATAAAGAATAATAAAATATAGATAGATACAAAGAAGTATGAAACAAGACTTATACAAGACTAGAACAAGATATGAAAGAAAGAATAGAAGAAAAAAGAAGACAGAATTGAATCAATTTTGATTTAGTCAACCTAGTCTATAATATCAGAATTAATATTAGAATCAGAAATTATAGATGAGTACGAAAATTCTAAAGAAAAACAGAAAAAATGTTAAAAAGTTAGTAGAGTAAAAATGCAAAAAAAGTATAAAAAGACAAACTTTTAAAAGAGAATAGGAGAAAAATATGGGGGAAGAGATTTAAAGATACTGAGCTAAATATGAGTATTATTAATCTTGATGATGACCTGTAATAATAGCTGAGGGTATTTTAGGTTATAAAGGAGTTACCAAGATTTTTAGAAAATTATAATGTTACAAGAGTTGCAACAATAGGATATTATCCATATAAGAATGAAGAAGGAAAAATGGGAGTTATAAATCGGATCTGGTGATATAGTAATACCAAATCAATATGAAGAAATGATAGTAATTCCAAAAAAGAAAAAGATGTTTTATAGTAACAGAAGTCACAGATTATGAGAATATACAAATAAAGTGTTAAATTCAAAAAGGTACACAAATATTTAAAGAATTTGATAAGATAGAGCCAATTGAATATAATTCTAGTGATATTACATATGATAAAATATTTTAAAAATTTTCTAAAAATGGTAAGATTGGTCTTATTGACTATGAACGGAAATGTTGAAGTTTGAACCAGAATTTCAAGAACTTTCTATTATGGGGAAATATTACAGAAAAAGTTAGTGTAAAGAAGATAAATATGGATTATAAATACTAAAAACATATTCATATTCTATTCCTAATATATATAAAACTAGTAGAACCAATAGATAATACAGATAATAATACAAATTATGATGTATGTATTTGAAAAATTTACATGGAGTTATGACTGAAAATGGTAAAAAGGTAATTCCAACAGAATATAATGAAGTTTATAAGATGAAATCATCAACATATGTTGCAGCAAAAAAGATGGATATAGCATTATATAATTTAAATGGAGAAAAAGTATCACGGATATATTACAGTGATAAAAGAAATAAAAGATGATGTTATAATATATGAAAATTCTGGAAAATTAGGTGTAAAAGAAATTAGATGGAAAAAGAGTTACTAAAACCAGAATATGAAGAAATAAAGGAAATATCAACAAATACATATAGTAGTAAAAAAGAAAAATATAATGTTTTAAAAGGTGAAGAAGAGTACAGATAATGTTACATACAACTGAACTTATAGAAAATGGAAGAGATACTTTAGAATACTATAAAGGATAGATATTTTATATAGCAACTACTAAAAATGAAGGACAAGAAGAATTCTATAATTGACTTAAACTTAAAATTAGAAGGTAAATTATTAGAATATAATGAATGAAGGATATATTAGAGTTCAAAAGAAAGATTTAAAGATGAAGCTTTTTATAATTTTAAATTTGAAGAAATTTTAGAAGAACAAGCATATAAGACAAATAATTTATTTAGATTTCACTGAAAATGGTAAAGTTGGATTTTAAAAACAGTAAAGGTGTAGTTATAGTTCCTGCAATTTATGATGATGCAACATATCAAAACATATATGGATATATTGCAGTAAATGAATCAGGAAAAATGGGAAGTTTAGATTATAATGGTAAGGTTATTGTAGAACCTAAATATGATCTTAAGGATTATACATATATAGATTTTATAAAAGATATGTATAGATATAAAGATGCAGATATTGTAGCATATGTAAAAGAATAATAAAATACTATTTAAATATAAGTTGAGTTAAGAAATTAATATTAATATTACAAAAGAGAAGAATAATTATGAGAGAAAGAAAAATTTAAATATCAGTATACATATCATATACTTCCTATATAGTATGAAGGTAGATATGATGAATATATAACAAAAATTATTAAAAGACAGAAATATGATTGAATATAGATATGATAAAAGTTAGAAATTTAGAGTTATTTTCATATTTTCAAAGAAAAGATATACTAGATCTTATGTTTTATGAATTTTCCATATAAGGATTCAGAAAATTTAAATATTCAGTCAGAAGACTTGTAAAGAAGAAAGTGTAACATTTGAATATGATATATATAGATATAAATAAAATGAAATGGAGATATGATATTGCATAGAGGATAAAAGTAATAAGACACTAGAAAAAGAAAAACTAGTATAAAATTTGATATAGAAGATTTTAAAATAATAGTCTTTAAAATCAGGATTAGCATTTTATTATTTTAAAAACTGTACTAACAAATACAATACTAATATCTGATATTTAGATTTTAACTATAGGTTTAAAAGTATCTTTATCAAAGAAAGATATTTATAAAAACTTGATAATATAGAAACTAAGTCTTTATAGGAGATGAAATAAACGGGGATTGAAAAATTAAAAGCAAATATTATTGAGTTATATAGGTAGTAATAAAGAAATAATAAAGATTTTAATAAATGATAATGAATTTTATACATTTTCATATCTTTGTGTGGATAACATGTATATAAATGATGCAAGGATATTTTTAAAGATATATATATAAAATATTCAAGAATATTACAGTCAAAGTTATGATACAGAAGGATTAGAAGAAGAAACCATTGTATCTAAAAATATGAAAAGAAATAAAAGATGCAAATATAGGAATAACAAAAACAAAGCTCAATGCTTTTTGTGCTCTGGAACAGATCCGTTTTTAATTATACAGTACTTCCACGTGACTATGAAACTAAAATGTTATATACATATATTTTAACATTATATCAAAAAGTTAGTTTTTGAATATGATAAATAAGAACTTATAAGTGGAAAATATAGCAAAAACAAAAGACAGGTAGAGCTAAAATTTAACGATTTTATAGCAAAAATGTGGTATAATGAAATTACACTTTCTGAAAAAGGAAGTATATATTATGATTATTTAAAAAAATCATGGAATTAGATAAAACTTTTGAAGAAATAAAGATAAAAATATAAAGTTGACTTTTAGATATAATATGGTGAAAGAACAAATATATTTATAAAGTTTATTGGACTGATAGGAATTATATCAATAGAATTAATATTTATAATTATTTTTGGAAATAATAAATATATTAAAGTAACAATGAGTTATAAAATTAGGAAAATTATATGGAAATAGGAATAGATAGTGTAGAAATAGAAAGAATAAAAAGAATATATAAAAAGAAGGCAATAAATTTTTAGAAAGGGATATATTCAAATAAAGAGAAAGAAGAACTATTACTTTGAAAGAAAGCAATAGTTCTAGATTATATACTAAAAACTTGCAGGTAAATATGCAGTAAAAGAGGCAGTATATAAGGCAGTTGGAAATATTCAAATATAGTGATATAGAAACATTAAATTATAAATGATGGAAAACCATATGTAAAATATATATAATGAAAATGGTGAAAAATGAAGAATATAATGTTTTAGTAAGTATAACACATGACATAAAAGAAATGCTATAGCAATGGTAGTAATAGAAAAAGAGGAGAAAATGTTTGATTCACATGCACATTTAAATAGTGATAAATTTGAGGGTAGATATATGAAAATGTTAAAAAGGTGATGGAAAAAGTTGAATATGTAGTAATTCCAGCATGGGATTATGAATCAGTCTATAAAGGCATTAGAAATATCAGAAAATTATTCATATATATATGTTGCACTTGGACTTCATCCGACAGAAGTACCTAGATTTTTAAAAGAAGCAGAAAAAATTTAAAGATTAACATTTGAAAGAATATATTGATGATCACTATGAGAAAAATAGAAAATCTTATATTAGATAATAGAAAAAGGTTAGTTGCAATAGGGAGAGCTAGGGTCTTGATTATTATTGGGATAAAGAAGAAAATACTAGAACTCTTCAAAAAGATAATGATGATAAAAGCAAATAAGCTTGCAAATAAGCTAAAATTACTGATTGTAATACATACAAGAGATGCTACAATAGATATGATAAAATTATTGCAAAGAAAATGAAGTAGAAAAAGGAATAATGCATTGTGTTCCTATTAAATGAACTATTTGATAAAAAGAGACTAAAAGATTAGGATATTATATATCTTTTGCAGGAAATATAACATTTAAAAATGCAAAAGCTGAAGAATGTGTTAAAATAGTACCTAAGATAGAATATTAGTAGAAACAGATACGCCATATTTAACACCAGAGCCAATGAGAGGAAAAGAAAATACTCCTGAGAATGTAGAATATGTTATCCCAAAAATATCTAAAGTATACTTGGAGTTAGTGAAAAAGAGATAGAAGAGATTACTACATATAAATGCAAGATATATATAATATTTGCGATTAATATGAAAAATAGAGGTAAAAAGATAAAGATGAATTTACTTTAGATGATATGATGGAAAAATCAACAAAATATAATGAATATATTGGAAAAATAACTTTGAAAAAGTGATAGTCCAGTTTTTAATTACTGAGCTTACTTTTTGCATCTAAAAAGTTTTATTGTTGGAAAGTACAATATCAAGTTTGAATAAAAATAATAATGGTCATATATATTATTATATTTGTGGAAAAATGAGTTAGATATTGAAAAGAAGAAAGAGATATAGAATATTTTACATAAGGATAGATATAGAAATATAGAATTTCCTAAAAAGATATAAGAGATTTTGATATAGTTTCTGAAAGTTTGGAAATATATATATAGAATGCAAGTATTTAGTAAAAATATTAGATAAAAATCAAAGAAGATTAGATGTTATTGTAATTTTACTCAATAGAAGCAATGATGCAAAGATTGTACCATTTAAATATATTAATGAAAAATAATATTAGTTTAAAAAGATCAAGAAATAGCTTTAGATTTAATTATAGAAAAGTTAGTTAGAATGGGATATAAAAGGGAAGATGTTGCAGAAAAATATGGGAGAATTTTCTGTAAAAGGTGGAATATAGATATATCTACAGAAAAAGAACAAGGAGTTCGTGTAGAATTTTGGGGAGATATAATAACATCTATAAGAACATATAGCAATATTTCACAAAAAGTTTAAAGAGAAAAAGAAAGAAGCTTTAATATTACCACTTACTGAATATATCTTTTGAAAAATATAGAAGAAATAATTATAGATATAAAAGAAAATAAATATGAAGAATAAAGATGAAATTGATAAAATATTAAAAAAGCAAAAAGTATAAAAAGATAAAATATTTGAAGAAAGTTTAGAAGATATAGAAAGATTAACACAAGGTGAAACAAATCAGTTAATAGAAAAATATATAGATTATTTTTATGATACAAAAAGAATATTTAGCAGATTATATTTTTAGAAAATGATTATATATTTTTAGATAATTATAAAAATTTAAGTGAAAGATCTTATGGAGTTATAAAAGAGGCAGAAAATCAAAATTCTGGATTAATTGAAAGAGAAAAGCTTAAATCAAGCACTTGATAATATGTGCATATATGAAAATATATTAGAAAAATTTCTGAGAAAAATTTAAATATATTTATTTAGAAGAAGAAAAACAAAATGTTAGATAAATATATAAAAAGCAAGTAAAAATAAAAATTGATTTTTAATTTTTATAGAATATAGTTTTCTAAGAACTGAACTTCAAAAATTTAGAAAAATTATAATTGATGAATTAAATAAGAATGAAAAATATATATAATAGCATATGAAAATTATAATTATATTTTTAGAAGATATTATAAAAAGAAAAAATTTAGATAATAAAAGTTATAATTTTAAAAGGAAAAAATATCTAAAGGATTTAAATATTTAGAAAAATATAGAAGAAGAGAATACAAAATATATAAAAAGAAAATTTAATAAAAATGATTTTGTAGTTATTTCTATAGATTCTGAAACAAATAGAAACAATGAAGAAAAAGAGTCGGGAAAAATAGTCTTTTTACAAATGCAGAAAATATTATATTTGCAGATTTAGAACAAGGAGATTATATTGTACATAGGGTAAATGGTATAGGTAAGTTTATTGAAATAAAAAGGTAGAAGTACAAGGAATAAGTAAAGATTATATAAAAATTGAATATAAAGATGGAGATTACCTATATGTACCAACAGATGATTTATCAAATGTTAGAAAATTTGTAGGAGCCGCACGGAAATGCACCAAAAACTTAATAGACTTGGTACAAAAAGAATGGGAAAACTAAAGCAAGAGTTAAGTCTAATTTAAGAGAAGTTGCAATAGAACTAATAAAATTATATGTAAAAAGAGAAAAAGCTAAAGGATATGGGTTCTCAAAAGATGGTAAAGATCAAAAAGAATTTGAATATGATTTTATATATTCAGAAACAGAAGATCAATTAAAAATGTAAAGTTGCAGAAATAAAGAAAGATATGGAAAAAGATAAACCAATGGATAGGCTTTTTGTGGTGATGATGGTTTTGAGTAAAACTGAAGTAGCAATGCGTGCAGACATTTAAAAGCAGTAAATGACATAAAACAAGTTGCATATATTGTTCCTACACAGTACTTGCAAAACAGCAGGCAAATGAATTTAGAGAAAGAATGAAGAAATTCCCAGTAGTTGTAGAAGATATAAGTAGATTTAGAACAAAAAGAGCAAAAAGCTATAATAGAAAAGACTTTCAAAGGGTGAAATCGACATAATAGTTGGTACACATAGATTATTAAGTTCAGATATTAAATTTAGAGATCTAGGGTCTTCTAATAATAGATGAAGAACATAGATTTGGTGTAAAAAGATAAAGAAAAATAAAAATTATTAAAGATACAGTAGATGTATTAACAATGACAGCAACACCAATACCAAGAACTATGAATATGTCATTATCTGGAGTAAGAGACATGTCTGTAATATATGAACCACCATAATAGGCTTCCTATAAAAACATATATAATAGATAAAGATATGGATATTATAAAAGAGGCTATTTTAAAAAGAAGTTGAAAAGAGGTGGACAAGTATTTTATGTATACAATAGAGTAGAGTTTATAGAAAATATAGTAAATGATCTTATATTAAAAGGTATTACAATAGATTATGCTCATGGAAAAATGACACCAAAAAGAAATAGAAAAAAAGAATGAAAGATTTTGTTGAAAATAAAACAAAAGTATTAGTATGTACAACAATATTAGAATCAGGAATAGATATTCCTAATGCAAATACTATTATAATAGAAGATGCAGATAAACTTCGGACTTGCACAATTATATCAGATGAGAGGAAGAGTACGGAAGATCAGCAAGACAAGGATATGCATATATAATGGTAAAAAGGAATAAAAATTTATCAGAAACATCAGAAAAAGATTGAGGGCGTTAAAAGAGTTTACAGAACTTCGGATCAGATTTAAAATTGCAATGAGAGATCTCAGAAACAAGAGGGGCAGGAAGTCTCTTTCGGTGATATACAATCAGGACATATGGAACAAGTAGGATATGAAACATATACAAAACTTTTAGAAGAAAAATATAAAAGAACTTAAAGGTGAAAAAATTGATGTTGATAAAAATGTAATTGTAGATATTTTGATAGATGCATATATACCAGATACATTTATAAAGAAACAAAAATATAAGATGGATATATATCAAGAAATTATATATTGTAAAAATAATGCTAAGCTTAAAGAAGTTGTAAAAGATCTTATAGATAGATATGGAGAATTTCCACAGTACTTAAAAATTTTGTTAAGATTATAATATTAAGAAATATGGCACAAAATAGGGGATATCTAAAATAATTGAAAATAAATCAGAATATGTTAAGAATATTATAAATATTCATATAACAGAAGAGTTTGATATAAATAAAGTTGAACTCTTATAAAAAAATATAAAACAAGAATAAATTTCAAAAATCAAAAGATATAGATGAAAAAGGCATTATAGAATACAAGTATAAAGATCCGGAACGAAAAAAATAGAAGAAATACATTCATTTTTAAATATATTGAAAATTAGGGGAAGAAGAGAGATAATAATAAAGAAAAGAAAAAGAAAAATGAAAAAGAAAATGAAAATGAAAACAGAAATGATAAGTAAAAATAATAAATAGAAAGAATATAAGAAAGATATGAATAGTATGAGAATTGAAGAAATAATAACAAGTATAAATAATAAAAATTATAGAGACAAATAAACTTAAACAGAAAAAGAAAGATATGAAAAAGAATATCTAGTAGAAGGCATAAAAAAATAGTATATGAATATATTAAATCTAAATTAAGTAATACTGGTAATAATAATTCTAAAGAATTAGATATAATACATGTATATATAAGAGAAGAACTATATAATAAATATATTACAAAAACAAATTAAGGTAAAAAGAACAAATAAAAATATATATTTGATATGTTAGAAAAACACCAAAGTATAGCAGATAAAGAAGAAAATAATGACAATCCTTTTAAAAATATTTTTACTTAAAGAAAAATGTATTTAATAAAAATAACTAATGATGTTAATCCTGAAGGATTAATATTAAAAGTTAAGATGCTAATAAGGATAATATTTTATTACAAAAATGTAATAAAAAAAGATGTTGTTAATGATATTAACAGTAGTTTTAGAATAGTTTTTGAAAATATCTCCGATCCACGGAAATCTAGGAACTATAATAAGAACAACAGTAGCAGTAGGGACTTAAAAAAATATATAAGTAAAGGAAGTGTTGATATATATTCACATAAGGTTATAAGATCAAGTATGGGAATGATTTTTAAAAATACAGGTTATTGAAGAAAAATTGAGGTGATCCTAAAAGAGCTTATTTCCCTAGGATATATTCCTATAAAAACAAAAATGACAGGTAAAAACTTATACACTTTTACAGCAGAAAAATGTGGAAAAATAAAAAAATAAATTTGCAATATTTTTTTCGGAAATGAAGCAAATGGAATAAGTAATTATTTAGAAGAAAAATATAACAAAAGTATTAGTATTCCAATGAAGGATGATACAGAAAGCTTAAATTTAGGGATATCATTTTCGGTAATAATCTATGAATTATATAGAGTTATTTTAAAACAAAATCTAAATATAAAAATTGAAAAAGTGTATATTTGTGATATATTTTAAAAATATAAGATATTAAAATTATTTAAAAATAAGAACAAATAATAGGTAAGGAGGTAGAAAATGCAATATACCCTCAGAAGATGCATTAGAGTTGCAGAAAATAAGATTTTAATGTTATATATTTTAGAAAAAGTTAAAAAGGTATAACATATAAAAGGTATATTTAGAGCTAGTTACAACACTTACAGAAATAAATTACTTTTGTTTTCATGAAACATTGGAAGAATTGATACAAGAAGGTTTTATTAATAAAGAAGAAAAATTTAAATATATCGCACAAGATAAAACATTTGATGAAGTATTACAAGAAGGACAATATATTTCTGAATTAGATAAAGAAGACGAAAAAGATGAAAAGTAATAACATATACACTTTCTAAATTAGGACAAGAGTCTCTTAAAAGTAGCTATAAATATGATACCACGGTATAAGCAAGCTTAAAAATTGATACAGAATTTAAAAACATTATAAAGCTTTATAAAACAGGATTTTTCAGTATCTGCAGATTATTTTACCAGAAAAATAAGGTTATATGTAAAGCAGGAGAAGATGAAATTAATATAATACGTTTAGAGGTTATGATAAATTCAGTAGATCAAGCAAAGAAAAATTGTTAGAAATTGGAAAAGAAAAAGCAGACACATTATATTTAGATATTATAAATATATTGTCAAAAGACAGAGGAAGATGAATTAGAAAAATCTAATCTTACATTAGAACTTTATCAAGAAATGGTTGATGAAAGAAAAAGAACAAGAAGGGAAAAATGAAAATAGAAAAGGATGAAAAATATAGAAGACTAAGAATCAGCTTAAAATAAGCTTTCTTAGTTATTTTCATATTATAAAAGATTATCTTTGTAATAAACATAATAAAAACTATAAACATTGAAAAATGGGAAGTATATAATATTATATAAAAGAAAGAAAGAGAGGAAATAAGTGAAGTTAATATCATGGAATGTTAATGGTATAAGAGCAAGATATAATAAGGGATTTAATGACTTTTTGATAATGAGAATGCAGATATTTTTGCATACAAGAAACAAAAAAATGCAAGAAGGACAGTTAGATTTAGCAAAAGAAGGTTATTATGTCTATTTAAATAGTGCAGAGAAAAAAAGGATATTCAGGAACAGCAATATGGACAAAAATAAAACCTATAACTGTTAAATATGGTATAGACATAGAAGAACATGATAAAGAAGGAAGAGTTATAACTTTAGAGTTTGAAAAGTTTTTATGGTAACTGTATATACACCAAATGCTAAAAAGAGCTAGAAAGATTAGAATATAGGGTTAAATGGGAACAAGATTTTAGAAAATATTTAGAAGAACTTAGAAAAGTAAAACCAGTAGTAATTTTGTGGAGATTTAAATGTTGCACATAAGGAAATAGATGTAAAAAAATGATAAAAGCAAATAGAGGACAAGCAGGATTTACTGATGAAGAAAGAAGAGAATTTAATAATTTACTTGACTTAAAAATATATTGATACTTTTTAGAAAAGTTTTATCCAGAAGAAGAAAAGATTTACTTGGTGGTCATATTTTGAAAAGCAAGAGAAAAGAATGTAGGATGGAGAATAGATTATTTTATAATATCAAATGAATTGGATAATAATTTAAAAGATGCTATGATATATGATAATATACTTCGGAAGTGACCATTGTCCTGTTGGAATTGAGCTAGAAATATAATTAGGAAAGGACAAAAATATGAATAATACTAGTAGAGTGCATAAAAAGTAAGAATATATTTTTAAAATATTTATACTAGCAGTATCAATAATGATCGCATATAAGATAATTATGGAGAAAGTAATGTGTTTACTATTGTAAAAAGAATTTTTAACAGTATTAAAACCAGTATTTTTGCTATGATTATAGCATATATATTATATATACCAGCAAAAAGAATAGAGGTATTGTTTGCAGGATTAAAAAAATAAGTTTATAAGTTCTAAAGCAAAAAGGAATAAGTATAGCAATAGTATATTTAATAGCATTATTATTACTTACAATATTAATAGTTTTTGGAGGAAAAGTTCTTACTAAAGAATTTTGAAGAACTTATAAAAATGATACCAAATTATGTTAATGATGCAATAAACTTTTTTAAGGGATTACCTGAAGGAAATATAATTTCAATCTTAATATTGATACACAGTTGAGAAAATAAAACAAATGGATATATATAAACATACTACAACAAATAAGTGTATCTGATATTATAGGACAAGCAAAAGTAGCACTTAATTTTTGTAAATGGAATTTTTTGATATCTTTGTAATGATAATAGTATCTATATACTTATTATATTCAAGAAGTGATATACAAAAATTTGTAAACAAAGTAATAACAGCAATATTTAGTGAAAAAGCTAGTGATATATTTACAAAATATGTAGAAAAAGACAAATTATATTTTCTTTAGATTTGTTACAACACAAATTTTAGACGGATTTATTGTTGCCATAATTGTAAGTGTTGCACTTTCAATTATGAGAAAGTAAAATATGCAGTAGCATTAGGATTTTTAATAGGTATTTCAAATCTAATACCATTTTTTGGAGCGATTATAGGTGTTGGTATTACAGGAATTGTAACATTATTTACTGGAGGATTTTCACAAGCGGTATTTTCATTAATAGTTATTACTATATTACAACAATTAGATGCAAATATTTTTAAATCCGATATTATTAGGAGAATCATTAGAAGTAAATAAATATTAATAATAACATCTGTAATAGTTGAGGGGCATATTTTGGAGCACTTCGGAATGTTTTTAGCAGTTCCAGTTGTTACAATGATAACTGTTATTATAAATGATATATTAGATGAAAAAGTTAAAAAATATTAATAAGATATTAGTAAAAGAAGAAGATTGAAATTAGTTAATTTAGAAGAAAAAAGATAAAAATTATACACAAATAGTAGAATATATTAGATAGGTAAGAGGTAAGATGAAATTTTTAGAACATATAATAATTGGTATTATAATTGGAATATCAAATATAGTACCTGGAGTTAGTGCAGGAACAATGTTTGTTATATTAGGTATATTTAAAAACTGATTGATCAAGTCGGATTATGTATAGATGAAGTTAAGAAAATGATTAAAAATATAACAAAGTTTAAAGAAAAAGATGGCGGTATAAGAGCAGTCGGAATAATGTTTAAAAATATATTTAATAGTCAGAAAACATTTCTTATTCCAATAGCAATAGGAATGATATTTGCAATATATTTTGTTGCAAAATTATTCTCTATTTTAAATCCAGAACAAATAATGTATAGAAATTATATATTTTAGGATTGGTTTTTAGGAGGAATACCAGCATTATTTAAAGAATTAAAAAGGAACAGATATACAAAAATATTAATGAAAAGAAAAGCAAATATTTATTTATTTATGTTTATTGGATTTTTGATTATGTTAATAGTATATATTTTAAAAGATAAATGGAATAGGACTTAGAAAAGTAGGATATGAAGAATTATCTATATCTATGGCATTACCACTTTTCTTAGTTGGAGCAATAGCAGCAGCATCTATGGTAATACCTGGAATATCAGGATCTATGGTAGTACTAATATTAGGATATTATGAACTTATGACAATAAGTATAAGTAAACTTAATATGGTATTTATAATACCATTTGCTATAGGAATATTAGTAGGTATTATGGCAATATTAAAAACTTATAAAAATACTTATTAGATAATCATTATACAAAGACATATTCATGTATAGTAGGATTTGTAGTAGGATCACTTTTGATGGTTTCTCCCAGGACTCCAACAAATATAATGGGATATGTAATTACAATTGTATGTATAATCATAGGATTATTTGCATCATATATGATTGAAAAATATTCAGAGAAAAATTATGATTAAAAAGGCTAGATTAAAAAGATTCAGCCTATTTTTAAAAAGAAAGAACTATTCTGAAAATTATTATTGAGTTAATAATTTTCTTATGTTATTTTCTAAATCAAATATTATATAATTTGATATTGTTTTTAACATCATTTTTGTTTGCATATCCTGCAACCAGGATGCCTATATGTTTATTTTCATTTAATTTATATAGTAAAAATAAATTACGCCAATCTTTTAAGGTTCTGTTTTCAAACCTATAATATTAGGATTAAAATATATATTTTCCTTTCTCATCAAGTAATTTGTTGTTTTAAACTCTAACTTTCGGACATCATTTATTTTTAGTTCGTTCATTATTTATTAAATTTAATAAATAATGATTTGTCTTAATTAAACGATTAGTTAATTTTCCTAATTCACTAATTTTTAAGTTATCTCGATTTATCCTTGTTGGATCAGAGATTTTGTTAAAATATTTTTGATCTCGAAATATGTATTTATTTCAGATGAAATAAATTTAATCATATTATCGAAATCATGCTGATCGGAGATGATTCGTTATTTAAATTTTTGATTTAATAAATTAAATATAACCCGTGTTAAAGACATAAACAGCATCGCCCCCAGAAGGGACTATTGAAAGAAAATTAAATCATTTAATGTAAGACTTGTATTTTTTCTTAAGTCCCACTTTAAATAGAGAAGGAGATAAAAATTTTTATTTATTTCGTTTCCTACCTTTACAATGGTATTTAATTCTATATTGTAAGAATTAAATACATCTAAAAAGTAATTTATAGAAAATAATTTTGTAAGTGATGCAGGTACAATATGGTCTTTTTGTCCCTCAAATTTGTTTAATATTAGTTTCTTCCTCCACAGTTTTAGAATTCGAATAATGCGACTGTTAAATTGCCATGATCAAATTTCTTAAATAAATTAAAATTTACTCTCATTTTTGAAATATAACATTATTTGATTTTTATTTTTATATCCATTTTGGCCTCCTTTTTAGGATGTGAGTTTACAACCTAATAATAATTATATTAGTAATAATTATAACATGATATTTAATATTAAAAAGATTATAATAATGTATTAATTGAAAAATGAAAAAGTATAATATATTATGTTTATGTATATTAAAAAGGGAGATGGTAGTGAAAGAATTTAAGATAACAGATGGATGGGGTAAATACATGTATATATGTTATTAGAGATATAAAAGATACAAAAAGTGGTAAAGAATATCCATTTTGAAAAATAGAATTAAAAGAAGAAATTAAAAAAATCAGTATAGGATAAAAAGTTTTTCTTTAGAAGAAAATGAAGAACATATTGTTATCAATTTTAAAAACAAGATAGTTGTAAATGCACGGTGAAATAAAAGGGGATAGCCTTAACATATGTACTAAACCTAAAGGAATTCATTTTAGTGAAATAGATTTGAATGATTTTGATAATTTATCAATGATGGAAGAAAAACATTTGTATATGAACCAACAGAAACTAGAAAAATATTTATAATAGATCTTGAAACTGGAAAAGAAGTAGATAGTGTATGGTTTGATGGTAAAAAAGAGTGAGAATATGTACTATAAGTGTGGGAAGAAAATATTTCGCTTTGAATATAGGTTACAAGATAAAAAGAACTATTGCATGTGGAATGTAAAATTTGAAATGATAGACGGAAAAATTTAATATAGTTGTAGATGAAAGAGAAACAAATAGAATAGATTATGATCATTTAAAAGAAAAATATTAGTAAAGGAATGTCTAAATCAATAAAAAAAGTGTAAAAGAAATAAGAAGGGTGAACATGAAATTAATTAATAAGATAATAACATTATTAAAAAGAATTTGATCTTATTATTTGCAGATGAGTTAATAATGCAATTATTATAATACCTGCATTATCACTTGCTATAGTACATGAGTTCAGTCCTTGCATCTCCAGACATTGATGCAAGTTTACTCATTTGTTGGGAATTTAACATATTTTATATCAAATCCATTTTTAACATTGGGATATATATTTAATCCTAGGTTTTTGGAACATATTTAGAAACATTAAAAATTTTACGGGAATATATTTTTACTTGTAGTGTTCTTGGCATATAAGTATGAAGAATCAAAACCCTATGATGGAAAAAGAATATGGTTCTGCTAGATGGTCAAAAGATGGAGAACAATACAAAATACTTAGTAAGACCTCAGGGATAATACTTGCAAAAAGATAATTATTTACCAGTAGATAAACAAGGGTAACACAAATGTAATGGTAATAGGGGATCTGCAGGTAAATCAGCATCTTTTGTTATACCAAATGTTTTAGGACTGTTAGGTTCATATGTATTTACAGATCCAAAAAGGAGAACTATATGATAAGACAGCATCATATTTTTAAAAGCAAATGGATATGATGTAAAAGTATTAAATTTAGTAACACCTGCAAGAAGTGATGGATTTAATCCACTTCTTAATGCAGATACTCCAACAGATGTAGATATAATAACAAATACAATAATTAGAGGTCAGGAGACAGGAGCTACAAATGATCCATATTGGGATAATATGGCAGAACAGCTTTTAAAAGCACTTATATATTTCTAAAGGCCACAGAGGACCAGAAGAAGCAAACTTAATGTTGTGCAAATTTAGTAAGACTTGCAAACACTCGGGAAATTTTTAATATCGTTACAGAGTTAATGGAAATATTACCTCAGATCATTTAGCGAGAAAAAGCATATAAAGAATGTTGAGCTTGCAACAGATAAAGCATATAGTTCAATATTATCAACATTACAATCAAAGCTTGGTAAATTTGAATCACCAGAAATTGCAAGACTTACTGCAACAAATACTATAGAATTTTAAAGATATTGGGAAGAAAAACAGTTGTATATGTTATATCTTCAGATACACATACAACATATAATTTTATACTTACAATTTTCTTCACAAATGATACAACAACTTTAGGATTATGCAGATAATAATGGTGGACAACTTGATATACCAACATATTTTTCCTAGATGAGTTTGCGAATATAGGGCAAATACCAGATTTTGATAAGAAGATTGCAACATCAAGAAGTAGAAAAATATCTTTTAATATAGTATTACAAAGTTTGGATCAGTTAGAAGCAATTTATGAAAAACATATGAAACAATTTTAGCAAACTGTGATACACATTTATTCTTAGGTTCAAAACTCATTTAAGACTGCAGAATGGTTTTCAAAATCTCTTGGAGAAATAACAATAGGAAAAAGAACAAGAATCTAAGAGCAAAGGAAAAAGGTGAAGGAAACCGGAGAAAGTACAACTAAATCAACAAATTATTTAGGAAGAGCACTTATGACACCAGATGAGCTTTAGAAGGCTTGATGTTGAAAAATGTATAATTATAGTTAAAGGAATTTATCCTGTAATGGCAGATAAATTTATGTATTTTTAAGGAACCAGAAGGAAAAGTACTTTTTAATTATAGGGCAAATAATAAGGAATATAGGGCAGATAGAGGATTTTTGGAAAGAATTTGATCCATATAGGAAAAAGAAACAAATAATGAACAAAAAAGAAAGAGAATTTTGAGTCAAGAAGAAAAGAAATCTTAGGAATTTTCGATGAAGAAAAACAACTAAAAAGATAATTATAAAACAGATGTTATGTCACTTAATATAGATGATATAGAAGAAGCACCTGTAACAAGTTTTAATAATAATAAAAAGTACAGGTATTCCTGGAGCAGTTCCAGTTCGGAAAAAGAAGAATTGGATACAGCAATCCCAGGAGAATTACCAATACAATTATCGATGATGATGATGAGGAATATCTTGAAAAAGATAGGCCAAAACCAGAAGATTATGATATAGATATAGAAAAAGAATTAGAAAATAAGTTTGATGAATTATTTGGTAGTTTAGAATGAGGAAATTTATGAAAAAAGAGATGGAATAACAATGGCAACCCTTTATAATCACTCTTATAATATCTGTTATATTAATGAGGTTTACAGTATATGGTGTATTTAATTGGACTAAAAAGCAGGGTGATAGTAAAATATATAGTGCACTTTCTTTTGTATATAGAAGACTTTCAGATTTGAAGGGATAAAGAAGAATGTAGAGAGGGACATTTAGTATTAAAAGAAAGTATTTCAGATATAAATTCAAAATATCAAAGCAAATTTGGAGTGGTTTTAAATTATTTAAAGATATACCTAGTGTTTCATCAGCAGGATTTTCAGATGGAACCACAATACCATCTAATTATGATATATATGAACTAGAAGGTGATTCTTTAGAAAAGATAGGGATATCGCAAAGCACTTATTCCAAGGGTATGAGAATATTTTTACTTAAAATCACAACAAACAAATTTTAAGGATAAGATACTTACAAATAAAGGAATAATGAAAAAGACAATCCAGGAAATACAGTAATTACAATAGATTATAGTGATATAGCAAAAATATTTGAAAATACGGATAAAACAGTATTAAATAATTAAAAAGTAGGGAATATGAAAAAGAAGAAAGACTACAAAAAGAAAAAGAACATTTAGAAAAATTAAAGAATTTTGATTTAGATATATCTAAAGAAAAATATATACTTGAATTGATGAAGTTGGAAGAGGCCCCTATTGCAGGACCTCTTGTCGTTTGTGGAATAATAATGAAAAAAGGCAGTAATATACTCGGAGTAAAAGATTCTAAGAAAATAACAGAAAAATAGAGTAAGATTAAATAAAGAAATATTGGAAGATGCAGAATATGTTGAAATTGTAGAAGTTTCGGTAGAGGAGATAGATAAAATAAAACATATTAAATGCTACTAAAAAGCAATGCAAGAGGTAATAGAAAAGCTAGAAGAAAAATCAGATATTTGTATTGTAGATGCAGTAAAAGATCTAAAGTCTAAAAAAAGAAAAATTATAAAATTATTTCTATTATAAAAGGGATGATACATCATATACAGTAGCATGTGCATCAATTGTAGCTAAAGCATATAGAGATAGTTTAATGGAAAAATATGAGGAAGAAATTCCAGGTTGATGGTTTTGCAAAACATAAGGGGTATGGAACTAAGATACATTATGATGCTATAATAGAAAAAGGAATTACAAAAATACATAGAAAAAGTTTTTAAAAAACCTAGATGAACATAGAAAAAGTAAATGATTAATATTAATATAATTAAGATATATTATATAGTATATAGGATAAAAATATAAGTTTGGAGAATATTATGGATTATAATATTATAGAGATAATAGAAAAAGATAAGAAAAGAAGAACTTAAACAAGAAGAAATAGAGTTTTTGTACAAATTATACAAAAGGAATAATACCAGATTATCAAGCGCAGTCTAATAACAGCAATAATGATAAAATGGTATGACAATTGATGAAACATATTTTTGACAAGTTCAATGATAAATTCAGGAAAAAGAATAACATTTATAAAAAGAAGTACTTTGATAAACATAGTACAGGAGGAGTCGGAGATAAGGTTACAATAGCACTTATACCTATACTTTGCAAGTATGGGATATTCTGTTCTAAAAATGAGCCGAAGAGGACTTCGGTTATACTCGGACGGAAACAGTTGATAAATTTGAATCAATACCAGGATTTAAGATGGACTATACAATTTCAGAAATAAAAGAAATGATGGAAGAAAATAGTATTGTAATAGCATCACAAAGTAAAAGAATTAGTACCAGCAGATATATATGCACTTAGAGATACTATACGGTTGTACAAATTCTAAAACCATTAATAGTATCAAGTATTTTGAGTAAAAATAGCATCTGGGGCAAGAAATATTGTTATAGATATAACATATGGAAGTGGTGCATTTATGAAAACTAAAAAGATGCAGAAGAATTAAAAAGATTATGTATCAAATAGGTGAAAAAGTTAGGAGTTAAGGTAAAAGCAGTTATATCATCTATGGAAACACCACTTCGGACATACTTGTTCGGAAATAGTTTAGAAATTATGGAAGCAATTGAATATTTACGAGGAGAAGAAAAATCAAGAACTTAATAATATTATAATTTTAATTGTTAAAGAATTTTTAGATATATCAGAAAAGAAGCAGAAGAAAAAGTTAAAGAGACTATAACTTCAAAAAGAGCATATTATGAATTTAGAAAGCTTGTTAAACAACAAGGAGGAGATTTAAGAAAATTTTTATGATGAATATAGTGTGCAAAAATAATAAGGAAAAAGGTATATTTTAAGCTAGACTTTGATCGGAATTATAAAAAGATAGATGCATTAGAAGTTGCAAAAAGTAGCATTTAAAAATAGGATGTGGGAGAAAAACAAAAAGAAAGTAAAATTGATTATTTTTCAGGAATTGAATTATTAGAAAAATGATGAAATAAAGGCAGGAGATAAATTATTTAGAATATATATAGAGATTATATTAGAAAAATATATCAAAAGATGCTTTAAATATGCTTATACATGATAGTGTAAGAACACTTACAGGAGCATATACAATAGATATGTTAGTATTACCTGAAAAGAGAAAAAGATATAAAACAAGATAAATAAATAATAAAAGAATAATAATATTTAAATAAATTCATATTAAAATATAAATGATTTTAATTTTTAAAAATATTGTTTTTAGTTTTTGATTTTGATGTATAAGTATGATATAATAAGTATGTATTAAGAAGAGAGGAGATAAGAAATGTTTGAAATAGGTGAAAAATATTTTTACCCAATGCATGGAGCAGGGTGTTATTGTAGATATACAAGAAAAAGAAATATTAAACCAAGTTGAAAAGTTTTATGTTGCTAAAATGCCGGGTGAAGTAAAATTAATGTTACCAGTTAAATCAGCAGAAAAACTTAGGGATTAAGACCTCTAGTTTCAGAAGAAGAAGCAAGTGGAATAATCTCTTCACTATTAGATAAAAAGCTTTTTATGCCAGAAAATTGGACTGAAAGATATAATGGAAATAAGGAAAAATTAAAAACTGGCGATTTGCATGAAATTGCAGATATATATAAAGGAGCTAGCATACGAAATAATAAGAAAAATCTTTCAACAACTGAAAAAGATGCTTACAAATGCAAAACAAGTATTATTAAGTGAACTTTCAGATGTTACAGGAGAATCTTTTGAAAATTTAGAAACAAGATTAGAAAAACATTTTTTAATGAAATAAATTTAGAAGATATAGATTAAGTTAGAGGACGTAAGGTTCTCTATTTTATTATTTTTAATTAATCTTACCTATTTTATAAAATATATATTATAATTGTAATTATAATGGTAATATAGTAAATACAGAAATTAAAAATAAAATAAAAATAGGGTCACCCCTCACTAGAATTAAAATAAATTTAAGTCCAGTTAAAAATTGTCGCGAGAGGTGATACCCTTATTAGTTAACATTATATATTAATAATAATAAAAAGTAAAAGTTGAAGGTTAAAAAGTGAAAAGGATTATAAGTAAGAAGAAAAAGAAAAACAGAAAAATAATATAATATTAAAAATATTATTTTTAATTATTGTACTATGTATTACATATGGAATACTTGAAAATAATAAAATAAATAATGAGAAAAAATAATCAAGAATTATTAAAATGGGAAGAAGATTTAAAAAGATATTTTTCATGCTAGAGTAAAAACTATTATAAAAGAGAATGAACAAAAGAAAAGCATAAAAATTGGACTTACAGGAATAGAAAGTAAAAATATTTTTTTCAGTATATGACAATAATGAAAAATATAATATACAAGATTGGAAAAAGATGGAGAAAAATTTAGTCCCTGCATCTATAGCTAAAATATATACATTAGTATATGTATTAGATATTTTGAAAAGATTATGATAAAAATAAAAGTTAAAGCAGGAAATGAAATAGAATTAAATAGTACAGATGCAAGCTCTGCAGGACTTATAAAAGGAAAAGAATACAATTCATTAATGATCTTATATCATCAGCAGTTATAATATCAGCAGGAGATAGTGTATATACTCTTACAAAAATAGCATATAATATTGAAAAGGTGTAGATATTAATAGATATATTAAAAATAATTCTACTAAGGAAGAAAAGAGCAAAATTGTAAGTGATATATCAGAAACATATAACAAAATATTTAAAAGAAAAAGGTTAAACTTAGTGCTGATACAAAATAACAGATCCCGACAGGAATATTAAATACTTCTAAAACGACTTACAAAGATATGTATATATTGATGAAATATATATATTCAAATAGAGATAAAAATGAAAGAAATTATTTCAAATGCTGAAACTGCTGAAATGCAGATATCTGGTGAGTTTTTAACAGGAAGAGGGCAAAACTTACTAATACAAATCCATTTTTAAATAAGAAAAGTTCTTGTATGAAGAAGGAGTTATAGGTTTAAAAAACAGGAACATTAAGAGGATGGAATAACCTATTTAGTATATTTAAGAAAAATAATGGAATTATTATGGTATTATAACAGTAGGATTTGAAAATAGGAAAGATGTTAATATATTAACGAAAGAACTTATTAGGAGAATAAAAATGAGACATTAATTCAAAGAGTAACTAGTGCAAGTGTTAAAGTAGATGGAGAAATTATAGGTAAAATTGAAAAGGATTTTAATTTTTAGGTGTATATGAAGAAGATACAGAAGAAAAGATTGAAAAACTAACAAAAAGATTGTTAATTTAAGAATATTTAATGATGAAAATGATAAGATGAACCTTTCTATAAAAGAGGTTAAAGGAGAAATATTACTAATATCACAGTTTACATTATGTGCAGATACAAGAAAAGGAAATAGACCCTCATTTATAATGGCAAAAAGAGCCTACTGATGCAAATGTAATTTATGAAAAACTATAGAAAGTATAAGAAATGAAGGGTATTATTGTAGAAAAAGGAATATTTGGGGGCAGATATGAAAGTAGAACTTTTAAATGATGGACCTGTAACAATATTATTAGATATATAGGAGATATGGATATATGATGAAAATAGAAGAAGTTGCAAAAAGATAAATATTGATGAAAATGATTTAGAATTTTATGGTGAAAAATAAGGCGAAGATAAATTATACAAATTATATAAACAGAGAAAAGAAAAGGAAAGTTAATTTTAGTTGCAGCAATAACTCCTACAAAACAAGGAGAAGGTAAAACAACAATGAGCATAGGAATAGCTGATGGACTTCGGATATATAGGGAAAAATGTTATTGTTGCACTAAGAGAGCCATCTTTAGGACCTGTATTTGGACTTAAAGGAGGAGCAACTGGAGGTGGAAAATCTAAAGTAATTCCAGAGGAAGAAATAAATCTTCATTTTACAGGGATATGCATGCACTCACATCTGCAGTAAATTTAATAGCAGCATGTATTGATAATCATATATTTTTGGAAATAGCTTACGGGATAGATATAGATAAGATATATTTTAAAGAGCTATAGATATGAATGATAGGGCTTAAGAAAAGCAACAATTGCTCAAACACTAGCAAACAAGAAATGATAATTTATTATAACTATGCAACAGAAATGATGGCAATACTTTGTATAGCAAAAGATATAGAAGATTTAAGAAAAAGAGTTGATAATATAATAATAGCTAAAATGTTAATGGTGGATATGTATATGTAAGAGATTTAAATATAACAGGTTCAATTATGGCACTGTTAAAAGAAAAGCTATAAAGCCTAACTTAGTACAAACACTAGAAAAATACACCAGCATTTGTACTGGAGGACCATTTGCAAATATAGCGCATGGATGTAGTAGTATAATTGGAACAGATTTTGCCTTTAAAACTATCAGATTATGTTATAACAGAAGCAGGATTTGGTGCAGATTTAGGTGCAGAGAAATTTTTAGATATAAAAACAAGGGAGCTTTGGAAAAGAACCAGATTTAATAGTACTTGTAGTATCATTAAGAGCAGTTAAAGAAAAAAGTTTTGAAAAAGGGATACAAAATATATTAAAAACACTATAATAATTTAACTGAATTTAATAAAAAGTTATTATATGTATTAATAGATTTGAAACAGATGATGAAAAATGAAATAGAATTTTTAAGGAATGAACTAATTAAAGAAGATAGAAATATAATTATAGAAGAATGTACATCATGGAAAGATGGTGGAAAAAGGTGCAGAAAAAGATAGCAGAAAATAGTAGAAGAAATAGATAATGATGATAAAAATAATAGAATAAGCTATGTATATAATATGGAAGATGATATTAAAGAAAAATAACTAAATTAAATAGTAGAATATATAAGGCAAAAGAAGATAATATATACAGAAAAATGCAGATTAAAAAGAATTTGAGGATATTATAAAAATAAGTATGTATGTGTAGCTAAAAGCCCATATTCTTTTACAGATAATGATGATGAAAGCGAAGAAAAATACAACTATGACAATAACAGATATATCTGTATCAAATGGTGTGGATTTGTAGTTGTATATACAGCAGGAGTTATGCTAATGCCAGGTCTTCCAAGCAGTCCACAGGCAGAAAGGATAGATGTTGATAAAAATGGAAATATAATTGGAATGGAGTAAAATTTAATAATATATATAATAAAAAAAGCCCTAATTGGGGCCTTTTTATTGAAAAATTTTTATTTAATTTTTGAAAAATTATAAAATGTATATAAATAATAAATATAAAAATATAATCATAATTAAAGTAATCATAACTTTTGTAATAAATTTAAATTATTATTATTTATAAAAACCCAAAAATCTTTTACAAATGAAAAATTTTTCTTTTTAAATCTTGATTAATCCGTTTAGGATCATCATTTTGCATTAAAATTTCGATAAAATTCTAAGTATAATCTATCTCTTAAATTTTTAAAATAAAAAAATTATTCATTATATATTAAAAGATGTAATAATAAAAATATCTACCAAATTTGGAACAGAGAACATGTTCTTTTATGATAGATATTTTTAAAAATTATTATATGATATTAAAATATTTAAAAATTTTAATATTTACTTATTTCTTCTAATGTTTCTTTTATTTGTAATGATACTGCCTCTTTAGAAGGTCCACCATATATATTTCTACTTTTCACACAATTATGAATATTAATTGCATCATAGATATCGGTTGTAAAGATATCTGAGAATGTAATATATTCATCTAATGTTAGTTCATTTAATGTTTTTCTTATCTATTGCATATTTTACAATACTTCCTGTAATCTTATATGCTTCTCTAAAAGGTAGTCCTTTTTAGTAAGATAATCTGCAACATCTGTAGCATTATATATCCTTCTTCTGCTGCCATAATTTCTTTGTTTACTGTTAATGTTTCAAGCATTTTATCTAAAATATCAATACATGGTAATATATTTTCAATACTATCAAATATAGGTTCTTTATCTTCTTGCATATCCTTATTATATGCAAGAGGAAGACCTCTCATCATAGTTAGAAGAGCTATTAGATTACCATATATTCTTCCTGTTTTACCACGAATTAATTCACACATATCTGGATTTTTTTCTTTTGTGGCATATATACTTGAACCTGTAGAATATTTATCGATATTTCTATAAATTTAAATTCGTTTGATTGCCAAATTATCATTCTTCAGAAATTCTAGACATATGCATACTTATTATAGCTATATCATTTGCAATTTCTATAACATGGTCTCTGTCAGAGACTGAGTCTAAACTATTTCTAGTAGGGCATGTCATATCCCTAATAGGCTTGCTTTCTAAGAAACGATTCTATCATATGTAGTTGTTGCTAAAGCTCCTGCACCTATTGGAGATTTATCCATTATTTTTCAGCATTTTAAGTCTGATATATCACGTATAAACATTTGAGCATATGCCATTAGATGGTGCAAATGTAATAGGTTGTGCTATTTGCATATGTGTATATCCAGGCATTATTGTAAAGTCTAGATTATTTTAGCAAGATTAGATAAGGTTTCAATTAAATGTTTTTAGTACTAGTATTTGAATTTGATTTCTTAAGTATAGTTTTATATCAAGTGCTACTTGATCGTTTCTACTCTCGCTGTATGTAGTTTTTAGCAGGTTTTTCCTATTCTTTTGTAAGAATTTCTTCTACAAACATATGTATATCTTCAGAATTAGGGTTTTACTTGTAAATTACCATCGTTTAAGTCTTTTTCAATTTCTTCTAAACCATTTAAAATACTATCTAAATCTTCTTTGCTTATAATTCCTTGAATTTCAAGCATCATGGCATGTGATCCTTCTATATCTTCCTTATACATTTTTACTATCAAATGATATTGATGAGTTAAAGTGTATGATTGTTTCCAAGTTGTCTCTCTAAATCTTGCTCCCATATACCGACTATCTCTTTATTATTTTTGTTTTTCCATTTTACCTCCTTTTGGAGTAAGTATTTTTAGTTACTTATTCTTATTGTTTTTATCTTTCATTATAGCTTCTACTTTAGTAGGAAGTGTGTATATATATATCCTGTTGCATCTTCATGATTATCACATTCAGATCCTTCACCAAATCGTTGCAACTTCTTCATTATGTAATGAGAATTGGCTTTTAACTCTGCAGATACTTTACTTTATATAGTTTTAATTTAACATCACCAGTTACATTTTTCTTGAGTTGTAGTTATAAATGATGAAAGAGCTTTTCTAAGTGTTGTAAAACCAATCACCATTATATACAAGGTTTGCAAAATTCAATAGATATTAATTCTATATAGTGCATAGTTTGTTTATCAAGAGTTATTGATTCTAAAAATTCTCATGTGCATCATATAATATTTTAGCACCTGGATTTTTCATAAACTCTCTTGATTTCATCTCCAACAAGTCTATTTTTCAACTATATCAGCAACACCAATACCGTGTTTTTCCACCTATTATATTTAATAAAATTTCGTTGCAGACATTTTCATACCATTTAATTTTACAGGGATTCCTTTTTCGAATCCTAGTTCATATATTCAGGTGTATTTTGTGCATTTTCAAGTGTGCTTACAAGTTCTAAAAATTTTATCATACTTTGGTTCTGTTTCAGGTTTTTCAAGCTCCATTCCTTCATGAGATAAATGTATATATTTAGATCTTTTGAATAATTAGTTTCTCTTGTTACAGGAAGAGGTATATTTCTCTTTTCTGCATAACAAAGAGCATCTTCTCTTGATCTTATATCCCACATTCTCCATGGAGCGATAACATGTATGTATGGATCAAAATATCTTATAGTTTGTTCAAACCTTATTTGATCATTTCACTTTCCAGTACATCCATGGACTATAGCATCACAGTTTTCTTTTGTGAGCAATATCTAAAAGTGCTACAGCAATTATAGGTCTTGCAATTGATGTTCCAAGTAGTACTCTTTCATATTTAGCTCCTGCTTGCATAGTAGGTATAAAATAGTTGTCTCACAAGATCATCTACTAAATCTACTACATAATATTTTTGAAGCACCTGAATTTAATGCTTTTTCTTTTATTTTCTCAAAATCATCATTTTGTCCAACATTTGCAGTTACTGCTATTATTTCACAATTATATGTTTCTTTAAGCCATGAGTTATAACAGATGTGTCTAAACCACTCACTATATGCCAAAACAACTTTTTGGGAATATATTCTTTGTTCATATTTATCTCCCTTTCATAAAAATATTTTTAATTATTATCATGTATCTTGTACTAGAATTATGATAACTACTTTTAATTATAGCATTTTTAATAATTACTAGTAAATGAAAAATTAAAAGAAAAACATTTACATAAAGACAATATGATGTTATATTATATATAGTACATAAAAAGAAAACATAATAAATTTAATTTTCCTTTACTAAATAGTAAAGGAAGGAAAGAAGGGAAGATTATGAGAAAGTCCGAAAATCAGAAAAATCGAAAAACTATTTCAAGGAGGTGAAATAGAAATATTCGAGTTGTTACACTTCATGATTATGTATGGAGAGGATATAAAAGATTAGAATTTGAAACAAATTCTAATGAAATATTGATATTTTACAAAAAGAAAGCATGTTTTTGATTTAATAGATAATTCAGGGAATAAAGTAATTTCTGGTTATCAAGTTGAATTGTATCACAATATCTTGGAAATTCAAAAGTTAAAAAGAAGGAATTATTTTCCAAGAAATTTTCAATTAATAAAAGTAATAGAATAGTAATAGCACCACAGGTTAAAAGCTTGTGGTGTTTTTGCATATTACTACATATATATTTTAAAATGTGGAAAAGAATTGTATCTGTGGTAAGATATGTTTAGTAAAAGGGAGAAAATTTTATGTTTGATAAATTAGAAGAAGTAGAAAAAGATATGAAGACTTATCATCAAAGCTTATATCACCAGAGGTTATAAGCGATGGGAAACTATATGTAAATATGCAAAAAGAACATGCAGAAATAGCAGAGTAGTTGAAAAGTTTAGAGAGCATAGAAAAACATTAAAGGAAAAAGAAGACAGCAGAAAGCTAATGAAAGATCCAGAAATGAAAGAACTTGCAGAAGTAGAATTATATGATGCAAAGGAAAAACTGCCAAAAACTTGAAGAAGAATTAAAAATATTATTAATACCTAAAGATCCAAATGATGATAAAAATGTTAGTTTGTGAAATAAGAGCAGGGCAGGTGGTGAAGAAGCAGCACTATTTGCAGGAACATTATTTAGAATGTATTCAATGTATGCAGAAAGAAAAAGATTTGAGTTAGAAGTTTTAAATGTTAATGAAAACAGGTATGGGTGGATATAAAGAAATAACATTTGTGGTATCTGGTAAAGGAGCATATAGTAGGCTTAAATTTGAAAGTGAGTACATAGAGTACAAAGAGTTCCAGATACAGAAAGTAGCCGGAAGAGTACATACATCTACAGCAACAGTTGCAGTACTTCCAGAAGCAGAAGATGTTGAGGTAGAATTAAATCCAGCAGATATGAGTTAGATGTGTTTAGAGCAAGTGGTGCTGGTGGACAACATGTTAATAAAACATCATCTGCAGTTAGATTCTTACACATATACCAACAGGTATAGTGGTAGAATGTCAAAATGAAAGATCACAATTACAAACAAAGAATTTGCAATGAAAATGCTTAAACAAAGCTTAGTGAAATGGAGCAAGAAAAAGAGATAGAGAACTTGCAAATGAAAGAAAAAGCCAAGTAGGATCTGGTGATAGAAGTGAAAAGATAAGAACATATAATTATCCACAAGGAAGAATAACAGATCTCAGAATTGGTATGAGTGTTTATCAGTTTGATAATTTTTAATGGGATTTAGATGAAATGATAGATAATCTAATTGCAACAGATAGAGCAGAAAAACTAAAAAGTACAGAAAAAACTAATTGATTTCAAAAAGATAAGAATAAATTTAAGAATAGGAAATAGGTATGGATATAATAGATGGATTAAATGATAGACAAAAAGAAGCACTTTTAGAAACTGAAGGACCAGTTCTTGTAATAGCAGGAGCTGGTTCTCGGCAAGACTAAAGTACTTACACATAAAATCGCCTATCTTATAACAGAAAAAGAATAATGCCTTGGAATATTTTTAGCAATAACATTTACAAATAAGGCTGCAAATGAAATGAAAGAAAGAATAGAGACACTTAGGGTTCTGATATATCTAAAGATATATGGATAGGGAATCTTTCACTCAATATGTTTAAGAATCCTTAGAAAAACATATTGAGAGTTTAGGATTATGATAAAGAATTTTAGTATATATGATGTTTCAGAACAAAAACAGATTATAAAAGCAGATAATAAAAAGAATAATATTGAAAAGTAAGGTAATTACAGACAAATATGTACAAAAGTAGGATATCTTCAGCTAAGAATAAGATGATAATGCCTGAAGAGTTTGAAAATGCAAAAATAAGGATTATTATGGAAAATATGTAGCAGAAATATATCATGAATATCAACAAAGATTAAAAAGAAAAATAATGCTTTAGATTTTGATGATATTATAAACTATACAATTAAATTGTTAAAAAATAATCCAGATATATGTGAAGAATATGCTAAAAAGTTTAGATATATTTTAGTAGATGAATATCAAGATACTAATATGTCACAATTTGAACTTATACGTCTTCTTTCATATATACATAATAATGTAACAGTAGTAGGTGATAATGATCAAGGTATATATTCTTTTAGAGGTGCTGAAATATCAAATATATTAGAGTTTGAAAAAGACTATAATGGAGCTAAAATTGTAAAAACTAGAACAAAATTATCGTTCTACAAAAACATATTACAAGTAGCAAATGACATAATTCAGCATAATGAAAGTAAGTATGAAAAAGAACTTTGGACAGAAAACCAAGAAGGTGAAATGGTAGAAGTTACAGAGCTTGGGAATGAATATGATGAAGCAAGATTTGTAGTAAAGAAAATAAAAGAAGAGATAGAAAAAGGAAGATCTTACAAAAGATTTTTGCTATACTATATAGGGTAAATGCTGTATCTCGTGTATTTGAAGAGATATTAAGACAAGAAATGATACCACACAAGGTTATAGGTGGATTTAAATTCTACGAAAGAAAAGAAATAAAAGATGTACTTGCATATTTGAAGTTAATAATAAACCCAAATGATAATATAGCATTTAGTAGGATTATAAATGAGCCTAAAAGAGGAATTGGGCAAACAAGTATAGATAAAAATGGTTGCAATTTCTATGGAAACAGGACTTCATTATTAGAAATAGTAAGAAGAGCAGGAGAGTTTGGTCTTCGGAAGAGTAGAACTTAAAGCCACAACATTTATACAAAACAATTGATAAATGGAAAGAACTTGAAGGCAAAGTTGAAATTGCTAAAACTTGCATATGGGCTTTTAGAAGATATGAAATATATTGAAGAACTAAAATTAGAAGCAGAAACAGATATATCATCAGAAAATAGGCTTGAAAAACGTTCTAGAACTTATAAACGTAATATCTGAATATGAGACACAAGAAGAAAATGCAAGTCTTCAAGAATTCTTAGAAAATATATCACTTGTTGCAGATTCTGATGAAATAGAAGATGATAATTATGTTACATTAATGACAATACATACATCTAAAGGACTTGAATATCCAGTAGTTTTCTTAGTTGCATTAGAAGAAGGAATATTCCATCACAAAGGGCAATTGAAGAAGAAGATGGAATTGAAGAAGAAAGAAGATTATGTTATGTTGCTACAACAAGAGCAAGACAAAAACTATATATTTCGTTTACAGAAAGAAGAAGTATGTATGGTAAGAGTCAATCCACATTAAACTCAAGATTTGTGGATGAAAATAACAGATAAATCAGCTATAAAAGAAAAACTATAGAAAAAGAAGAGTTATGACAATAAGTTTGATTCTAAATATAGTGATGGTTACAGCTATAACTATAATGAATTTGGTAATTACGAGAAAAAAATCATCATTTGCTAATTTTGATTTCTTAACAGCAGATAAGTTCTTACAAAAACTTAGAAAAGAACAAGGGACAAAAAGAACATGATAAGGTAGTTGTAGGAGATAGAGTACTTCATTCAAAGTTTGGTAAAAGGTACAATACAAAAATATAATAGAACAAGATGATAAGATATTAGATATATTATTTGATAATGGTCAAAGAAAGAAACTTTATGAAGAGTTTGCAGGAATAAAAAGATTGATGAGTAGTTTGAGTAGTATTAATAAATGAAAAAGTATAAAAGTTAAGATATTAAATTATAAAATAATATCTTAATTTTTTATACAAAAAATACACTAAAATTAGATGAAATTAAATATAAAAATCTCTGAAACCTACGGAACACAAAGAAAAAATAAAAAAATATACTTTGCAGAAAAATTATGAATATTATCGAAAAAGTGGGTTAAAAATGATGATAAAAATGAATGAAAATCCTAAAAATATATTAAAATATGAAAAATTAATAAAAACATACATTAAAGTTAAAAACATCTAAAAATTATAAAAAGTATGTATATATTTTAAAAATATTTAGTTATACAATAATTAAAAATATATAGTTTTTAATTCATTTTTGAATAAAAATTTTAAGTGTAAAATGATTGTAAAAACAATAAAAACAGACTCAAAAAGCTACGGAATACAAGAAAGAATTTTTGCAAAAATTGATTAAATACTATTAAAAACATTAAATTTTAGATAGTTAATTATAATAGTTAAATTGAATAATATGTATAATAAAAATATAGTGTAGAAAGAATAATCTGTTAGAAAAGATTTCTTGTAAATAGGAAGTTTTGGTTATAAAAATATTAAAAAGGAGAATTGAAATGAAAAAGATATGCACATTTGTTATAAATGAAGAAAAATAAAAATATTATTATTATTAGGATCTGATAAAGATCCACAATTTCATAGGTCATTTTGGTATGTAGTAACAGGAGGATGTGAAGATTATGATGATAATATAGAAGATACTGTAAAAAGAGAAGTAAAAGAAGAAACAGGATTAAATGTTAAAGAAAATATATACTTGAATTGGATTTTTAAATATGAATCATTAGGAGCAGAGTGAGGAACATGTATATGCACTCATTTGTGAATGAACGGAGAAATAGTTTTAAATGAGGAAAGTATTGATTTTAAAATGGTGTGATATAGATGATTTTGTTAACTTAATTGAATGGACTGGTGATAAAATGGAATTAAAAATGTATTGGTTTCAGCAATAAATAAGAAAATATTTTAAGTACATAAAAAATAGATTAGAATAATATAAATATTAAGATTTTTGCAAAATTTTAATTTGATGCTTTGCTTTTTATATTATTAATTATATGTAAAGATATTTCTAAAATATAACTTGAGTTATATAAGAAAAAATATTATAAAATAGTGTATATTAATGTATTTTTATCATGTATATGGTAGAATAAAAAGAAAGACAAAAAGAGGAAAGAATGAAGTTAAAGAAAATATACATATGGATTCAAATCTTTTGCAGATAAGACGGAAATAGAGGTAAAAGATGGAATTACAGCAGTTATAGGGCCAAATGGTTCTGGTAAGAGTAATATAGTTGATGCAATACGTTGGGTACTTGGTGAACAAAGTATAAAATCTCTTCGTGGGAATAAGTCTCAAGATATAATATTTTCTGGTACACAATATAGGAAGTCATTGGGATTTGCAGAGGTTAGTATTATATTTGATAATACAGATGGAGAAATTCTATAGATTTTTGATGAGATAAAAGTTACAAGAAAACTATATAGAGATGGTGAATCAGGATATTATATTAATGGTGAACAAGCAAGACTTAAAAACAATACAAGAATTATTTATGGATACTGGTATTGGTAAAGATGGATATAGTATTATAGGTCAAGGTAGGGATTGATGAAATATTAAGTGATAATTCTGAGGAAAGAAGAAAGGTATTTGAAGAGGCTACAGGTATAGTAAAATACAGGGAAAGAAGAAAAGAATCTATTAAGAATATAGAAAAATACTAATCAGAATTTAATGAGAGTAAAATGACATAATATCAGAAATAGAAGAGAGAATATTTGATTTAGAGAAAAGAGCAGAAAAAGCACAAAAATATATTAAGCTTTTTGATGAAAAAGAAAAATAGAATTTAAGCTTTTTAAAGAAACAATGACAGTATTGTCAGATAGAAAAAGAAGTTTCAAAAGAAGTAAAAGAATTAGAAAATATAATAGCAGAATACAGAAAACAAATATCTGAATTTGATAAAAATAAGGAAAAAGATTGAAGAAGAAATAGAAGAGATTGATAAAAAAGCAGAAAAAAATGTATCAAGATCTAGGGAATATAAAACAATAGTCTTCAAGAAAAAGAAAAAGGAAATAAAGATATTTGAAGAAAAGATAAAAACAATCAAGAAAAATATTAGAAAAAAATAATCAAGAAATATTAGAAATAGATTCTAAATTAGAAAAATATTAAAATAGAAAAAGAAACAAGAGAAAAGAAACTAGAAGGTTTTAAAAATGGTAAAAAGATTTTGTTGAAAAATTAAAATCATTAGAAAAAGAACTTGAAGGTTACAAGAATAAGAATCAAAAATTTTTGTTAATTTAGAAAGAGAATTATTAGAAAAATAACAGAAAAAGAAGAAGAAATTTTTGAAAAAAGATAATGAAATATCTGAAGAAGAACTTAAGTATACCAAGCTTTAAAGAAAAAGATTATTACATATGAAGATATTAAAAAGGGTATATAAAAGAGAAAGATAATATAGCTTTTGAGATAGAAGATAGGAATAAGATTTTTATACAAGAAAATAATAATACTCTTTAAAAATTGAAGAAAAAAAGAAAAGAAAGCTAAATTTTCTAAAGAAAAACAGAACTTGAAGAAAAAGAAAAAAGAAAAAAATTATGTATTAAATAATTTAAATTCATTAAAAACTAAATTAGATATTTTAAAAGAACTTGAAAAAGAAAAAGAAGGTTTAAGTTATTCTGTAAAAATATTAGAAGAAAAAGAGAAAAACACATATTTTGGAAAAAGTGGATAACATTTTAGCAAATGTAATATCTACAGATAAAAGTATATATTAGCATTTGAAACAGCACTTCGGATATACAATGCAAAATATAATTGTTGAAAAAGAAGAAGATGCAAAAGAAATTATTAAATTTTTAGAAGAAAAAGGCTGGAAAAAGCTACATTTTACCACTTTCTAAGTTTAATAATAATAGTAATAATAGTGTAGAATATGAGAATTACAAAAATGGTATAATTTCTAAGCTTAAAGATATAAGAGATAGAGAAAAACATGTATATTTTCCTAAGGATATTGTAAGGTTAACGAAAAATATTTTTGGGATAATATCTGTATTTTTAGATAAAACATTAATTGTAGAGAATATTGATATTGCTATATCTGTTACGAAAAAGATTAAAGGAATAAAAAGTTGTAACATTAAATGGAGAACTTTGCAAGTACTGGTAGTATAACAGGGGATATAGTAAAAAAGTATCAAATATTTTAGGTAGAAAAGAAGAAATTGCAAAATTAGAAAAAGAAATAGTTTCTTTGGAAAGAAAAAGCAGAAGAAATAAGTGAAGAGTTTGAAGATAAAAAGCAGAATATATTTTAAAAGAAAAAGAACATAGTAATATTTTTAAATGAAATATATGAAGAAAAGCTAAGATAGTAGTAAAAAGAAAAAAAGAAATTAATGCTTAAGAGAAAAAGTAGAAGAAATATCTGAAAAGATTAAGAATATTAATAGTGAGATAGAAAAATATAACAAAAGAAAGTAATGAAATACTTACTAGTAAGTCTATAATAGAAGAAGTAAAAAGAAAAACTTAGAAGAACTTGAAAAATAAATGATGAAAGATTAAAATTAAAAAGAAAAATCTTAATGATGAAGATACAAGTTCTAAGATAGAAGAAATTACAGAAGACATAATGAATGTTAAGATAAGTGTTGCCTCATTTGAAGAAAGTGAGAATTCTATTATAGAAATATTAGAAAGAATAACTTCAGAAGAAAAAGAATTAGAAGAAAGAAAAGAAAAAGAAATACTGAGCTTTTAGAATATGAAAAAGAAAAATACAAATCTTGGGCAAAGAATAGAAGAAAAATACTAGTGATATCAATAAGATTGAAGAAGAAAATGTCGAAATCAAAGAACTTCAAAAATGAAATAAGAAAAAGAAAAAGAAGAAAAACAAAAACATTATTAAGCTTTTAAATAAGAAGATAGAAGAAAAATGATAAGAAGATAGAAACAAATATTCCAGCAAAAATTAAGCAAAGAACAAGAAAATGTTTAAGATAGAACTAGAAGAAGAAAAACTATATTGAAAAATATGTGGAATGAATATCAAATAACATTGAATAATATAGATATAGCTGAATATGAGGAATATTATATAGAAAAAGGACTTCAAACAAGAGATATCGAAGGTAACATAATGAGCTTTGACATAATAAGAGCGAAGAGAAATGGTTAGAGATTTGAAAAAGTAGTATAAAAAGACTTAGGTGAAGTAGATACAAGTATTATAAAAGAATACTTAAATACTAAAGAAAGATATGATTATCTTTTAAATCAAAGAAAAGATTTAGAAAGTTCTAAGAAATCTTTAGAAAAGATAATAAAAGAAATAGCATTTGCTATGGGAAGAACAGTTTGTATCTAGAATGGATATAATAAACAAAAACTTTAAAGAAATATTTGTAACATTATTTGGTGGACGGAAATGCTAAGATTGAAATAGAAGATAAGAAAGATCCTTTTAAATTCAGGAATAGCAATAAAAGTAGAACCGCCAGGAAAAAATTACAAAAATATGATGCTTTTTATCTGGTGGAGAAAGAGCATTTACTGCAATTGCAATATTGTTTGCAATATTAAACTAAATCCATCACCATTTTGCGTGCTTGATGAAATAGAAGCAGACTTGATGATGTCAATGTTGCAAGGGTTGCAAGATATTTACAAAATTATTCAGAAGATACACAATTTTTAATAATAACACATAGAAAAGGAACAATGGGAAACATCTAAAAATACTTTTATGGTGTTACAATGGAAGAAAAATGGTGTAAGTAAGCTTTGTATCATTAGATATGAGAGATAGAAAAATAATGAAAGGAGGAAATATGAAATTTGTACATTTAGCAGACATACATTTAGATATGCCATTTAAGCTTGTAGGAGCAATGGAGAAAAAGAAGAATGATGCAACTAGATATATTAAGACAAGTTGCAGAATATGTAAACAAAAATAAGATAAAATATATGTTTATAGCAGGAGATCTTTATGAACATGAATATATAAAAGATGGTACTATAAATGCACTTATTAACATAATTAAAAAGATGCCAGACACTCAAATATTTATATCTCCAGGAAATCATGATCCATTTGTTGCAGGAAGTGTATATGATAGATTTGAATTTCCGGCAAATGTTCATATATTTAGTGACTTAGAAGTTGTAGAAACAGAAGACTATAATATATATGGATATGGGTTTAATGATTTTTATGATGATGGAATAAACTTAGATGATATAGAGCTTTTAGATAATGGAAAAAGAATATACTTGTAATACACCGGAGATGTTGATGCAAGTTATGATGGAGAAACAAGTCATAAATATCTTCCATTATCATCAAAAAGAACTGATGAAAAAGGATTTGATTATGTAGCCTTAGGACATATACATAAACATATGATATTTTGGGGATGGGAACATTGTATATCCAGGATCAATGATAAATACTCTTTTAAAGAAGGAAAAACAGGTATGATTATTGGAGAATTTGAAAATTATAGTATTGTAAGAATGAATACAAATCATCAAAAATGGATATAATGTAAATGAAGGTCACAAAAGTAAGAATTGAACATATAAACTTTAGATCCTATAAAATATGAAACACTATATATGAATATTAGTGATATTTCATCAAAAGAGGAATTAGTAACAAAGATAAATTATTTAGAAATAGATAAAAATAATTTTTATAAGCTTGTTTTTAAAGGTAAAAAGACTTTTAATAAACGAAAATATATATTAGATAATATTCAATGGAACAATATATTAAGAATTGAAGATGAGACAGAAGAGATATAGATATTGAGGAAATATCAAAAAGAAAATACATTAAGAGGTATATTTGTAAGGAAAAATACTTGATAAAAATAGCTAAAACTTCAAAGAAAGAAGAAAAGGGAAAAATTAGAAAATGCTATTGAATTGGTACTTACAGAAATGAGGGAAAGCTATGAAAATAGATGATTTTAAGATAAATAATTATGGAAAAATAGAAAAATAGTGAAGTATTTTACAAAATGGTATAAACCTTATAAAAAGGTTATAATGAAGCAGGTAAAAAGTACTATACTTTCATTCTTAAATTGATGCTTTATGGAATTGATAAAAACTAAAAAGGTAATATATCAGAATATGACAAATATTTACCATGGCTTTCAACAAATTTTTTTCTGGTAGTATGAATTATAGGTTGGATAATGGAAATAATTATTATGTATTTAGAGATTTTAAAAAGATAACACCTATAATTTTAGATAGAAATAGGAATGATATAACACTTAATTTTTAAACAAAGCAAAAAGGTATAGATTTTTTTAGAAGAACAGATAGGAGTAGATAAAAAGACATTCCAAAAATACGAGTATCTCATATCAAAAATTAGTTATATTAGATGATAAGAATAAAGCAGAAATGTCTGGAAAACTTGCAAATTTAATATCAACTGGGGAAGAAAATTATTCTTATGATGATATAATAAAAAGATTAAATAATAAACAATTAGAAGAAGTAGGAACAAGTAGGACAAAGAAAAAGACCTATTAATAATCTAGAAGAACGAATATTAAAATTAGAACAAGAAAAGAAGAGAAGTTTTAAATATAAAAGATAAAAAGAAAGAATGACAGAAGAAGAGAAGAAATGCAAAAGAAATTTGCAACAGTTGGATATATAAAGCAAATGATAACAGAGATAAAAAGAAAAACTTCTTAAAAAGAAACAGAAAAAGATATATCAGAAATATATAATAGGATTGAAAAAGAAAGAAGAAAATAGAAGAAAAGAAAAAAAGAAAGAATAGATGTTATAACAAAAGAAAAAGTTTTTGATAAAATAAAAATGGATATATTTAATATTAACATTAATTGCAATACCTGCAAAGATATTATTATATATATTCATTAATAGCATATGTTTTATTATTAATATTTATATATATAATAGCTAAAAATAATAGTGATAAAAAGGATGGCAGATTTAGAAGAAAAAAATAGAGCTGTAGAAAAAGAACTTAATATTTTAAGAAAAGATGTTATACAAGATGAGAGAGTTATACAAAAAGAAAAAAAGGAATTTGAAGAACGTTTTGAAAAATGTAAAAAGAGATGTTTCAAAAATATAAGAATTTTGTTAACCGAGAATATTTAGAAAGAATATTAAAAAAAGATATTGAAGGAGTATTTAAGGAAGCATCAGAAATTGAAAAAGAATATGAAAATACAATGTATAGATTAAGCCAACAATGCAGAAAGAAATGTTGTAGAATCTACTTCTGGTAAATTAGCAGAGATTGTTGAAGAATTAGAAGAATTAAAACAAGAAAGAGAAAAATTATTAAACTATAATGATACTATAGAAATTAGCTAAAGAAATATTAAAAGAATCATATGATGAACTTAAAAATAATGTTGGACCAGAATTTGATAAAAACTTAGTTATATTGTAAAAAAATAACTAATGGAAAGTATGATGATGTATATATAGATATAAATCATAATATAAAAATGAAAGACAGAACATGGAGAATATGTTAATTTAGAAAGATTTAGTACAGGAACAATAGAACAAGTTAATTTAGTATTAAGACTTGCATATATTGATACAATATCAAAAGAAAAGCCTTCCAATCATATTAGATGAAGCTTTTTGCATTTTATGATGATGAAAGATTAGCTAATATAATGAGATTTTTAAGTCAAGAATATATTGACAGACAAGTTATAATATTTACATGTTCTAACAGAGAAAAGAAAAATAATAGATGAAGAAAAATATACCAGCAAATGTAGTGCTTATATAATTAATAAAAAAGATATGAATATAGTAGTATAATTAAATTTAAGCTTTATTTTTCATATCTTTTTGTTTTTAATAATTATTAATGTTTTTTTGATAGAACATCATGTATTGCATATAATGAATCAGACATACTAGTTAATATTTGTCTTATTTTTGTATCTCTAACATCTCCAATAGCATAAATATTATTTACAGATGTTTCCATTGTATCTTTATTTGTTACAATTTCATTTAATTTATTTAATTCAAGAATGTTAGCAAAAAGTTTAGAGTTTGGATCTGTACCTATTGTAATAAAGACACCTTCTACATTATAATTTCCGTTGGTGGTTTCAATACTTGTAACAAAGTCCTCATTCCCTTTTATTTCTTAAGAGTTGTATTATAAAATGATATGTACATTTTCTTTTGCATTATTTTATCTACAACAATTTGTTCACCCTCTAAATTTATCACCTCTAAAAAACATAAACATTATTACAGATTTCTGAAAGAAGAGTTATAGATTCTAAAGCAGTATTACCTCCTACTATACAGCAACATCTTTTTTATACAACATTCCATCACATGTTGCACAATATGAAACACCTTTCCCTGAATATTCTATTTCTCCAGGTATACCTAATTTTTTTAGGATTAGTTCCTGTTGCTATTATAATATTTCTAGTGATATATTCATTTTTATTAGTTTTTACATTAAAAATATTATTTTCTAAATTTGTAAGTTCATCGTTTTTCAATTGATTTAACTTCTTCAGTAATAACTGGTATTTCAAACATTTTATATGTTTTCCTAATTTATCAGAAAAATCAAGACCTGATATTCCTAATAATCCTGGATAATTTTCTATTAGGTGTATTTGCAATATTACCGACCTAAAATACCTTTTTCTAAAAATTTCTTTACCTTTAATCCACTACGAATAGCATATATTCCAGCAGTTATTCCGTCCGTGGACCGTGCTCCTATTATAATTAAATCTAATATATTTTCTTTATTTTTCATTTAATATTATTATTCCTTTCTTTGTATTATATTTATTGATATTTATTTTATCTATAATTATTATATCAGATCTGTCTAGTATATAATATTAGCTTATATATTTTTAATAATATATTTTTTTATTTTAATGACTTTTAAGTTTTTACATTTCATTTGTAAATTCATCAAATTATTATTAATAAATAAAAGTTATAAAAATCAAAGAAATATTAAAAATATATAGAAAAATTAAATTAAAATAAAATAAATATTTACAGATATTTAATTCAAGTAAAGTAGTTTCAAGTTATATAAAATTATCGTAAAATATTGAAAAACACTTTATTGATTATATAATCAAAAAGAACAAAAAGGAAAAATCAAAAAGGGAGATTTTTATGTATTCATATATCATAGGAAAAGTAATAAATAAATTTAAGAATATTTTGATATTGGAAAATAATAATATAGGATATGAGATATATATGACTGAAATTTCATTATCAGAATTAAATATAGGAGAAGAAACAAAAATATATACATATTATAATGTTTCACAAGATAATATCTCGCTTTTGGATTTAAAAATTTAGAAGAAAAGAAAATGTTTGAAAATTTAATATCTGTAAGTAAAATAGGAGCGAAAACAGCAATTGAATATTATCAAGTATATCAATAGCAGAATTTGCATAGCTATAATTACAAATGATATAAATAGATTATCAAAACTTCCAGGTATAGGTAAAAACAGCTCAAAGAATAGTAATGTGAGATAATAGATAAAAGTAAAACAGAAGAAATAATATTTACAGAAGAAAAAGAAAATAATGTTGATAAAAATTTTTGGTATAAGTATAACAGAAAAAGAAAAAGATGTAGTAGAAGCATTAAAAAGTTCTTGGATATAATATAAGAGAAATTGAAGATGTAATGAAAAACATTAGATATAAGAGAAAGTACAGAAGATATGATAAAACAGGCACTTAAAAATATTAAGATAATGGAGAAAATATGGGGAACAAGACAAGCTATATAAGGCTTTTAAAAAGAAGTATCAGTTGTTTTAGATTATACAGACCCACATTAAGAGCAAAAAGTTCTAAGAATTTCAAGATGGTTTATGGAAAAATTTTAAAGATGAAACACACTATTTTAAAATAGATTTAAGAAAAAGGACTAAAAGATCAAAACTTAATGTATGAATCTGTAGTCATACTATCAATAATATTAAAATCATCATGGTGTGATAAAAACAATAAATAACTTGAAAAAAATCACAAAGTAAATGAAGAAGAATTTTTGGAAGATAGAAGGCAAAGAGCAAGACAATTAAATAGGGAAATTAATCGGGCTAATAGTTGTAAAAAGAAGGATTTATAAAAAGAATGATAAAAAAAGTATAAAAATTTTTTGATTTAATAAAAATAGACTATATATACTAGATTAAATAACCTTAAGGATAAAACAAAGGAGAAAAATGGGAGAAGATAAGAAAAGAATATAGCTATAATATTTATTTTAGCAATAATTATAATACTTGTAATATGTGCATTTGTATTTAGAGAATATAAATTAAATGAAGAGAAAAAGTCAGTTACAAATCCTAAGACAGAAACAAGTAAAGAAAATAATGAAAATGAGAAAAAGATAATGATAATGAAAAGATAAAGAAAGTGCAGACAATATAGATTATATTGCATTACAAAAAGAAGCATTGAAAAACCTAAAAAGGTGAAACAATAGCTATAATAAAGGTTAAAGATTATGGTGAAATAAAACTTAAGTTTTTTTAAAGATGAAGCACCAAAAGCGGTTGAAAAACTTTTTAACACATGCTAATGGTTATTATAATGGACAAATATTCCACAGAGTTATAAACGATTTTATGATACAAGGTGGAGATCCAACAGGTACTGGAACAGGTGGAGAAAGTATTTGGAAAGAACCTTTTCGGAAAAAGAAGTTAGTTTAAAAAGATTTCCTTTTAGAGGAAGTTTAGCTATGGCAAGTGTATCAGAGTAGAAAAATCACTTGGAAGTCAATTTTTTTATAACACAAGCAAAAATATAATGAACAAATATATAATAAGTTAAAACTTACAAATGCACCAGAAAGTATATTAAAAGCATATAGGAATATGGGGATATCCAAGCTTGTTCTTACAATATACTGTTTTTTTGGACAAGTATATGAAGGAATGGATGTTGTAGATAAAATACGCAGTAGAAACAAATGCAGAAAATGATAAGCCAAAAACAGATGTTGTTATAGAAAAATATAGTAGTTAAAGAGGCAGAATAATTGATGAAAAAGAACTTTAGCAATAGAATGAGACCTACTACTTTAGATGAAATAGTAGGTCAAGAAAGCATAATAGGAAAAAGGAACAGTTTTAAGAAAAAGAATAGAAAAAGATAATCTTTTAAGTATTATATTAGGGGTAGCCCAGGAACAGGAAAAACAACAATTGCAGAAGTAATTGCAAAAACAACAAAATATAAATTTTATAAGTTAAATGTTGTTACAGCAGGGTATCAGATATAAAAAGCGATAATACAAGAAACAGAAAAATCCATTATATTGCCCTGAAGGTAGCAGTATTTTGTTTTGTTGATGAAATACATAGATTTAATAAAGCACAACAAGATGTACTTCTTCCATATAGAAAAATGGAACAATAATATTAATTGAGCAACAACAGAAAATCCATATTATTCTTTAAATCATGCATACTATCAAGAACAATGGCATTAAAACTAAAATGATATAACAGAAAAAGATATATTAAGATTACTTAAAAGAACAATAACTGATAAAGAAAGAGGATTTGGAGATTTAGAATTAAAAATATCTGAAGAGTTTTAAAACTTATAGCAGAAAAATCTTATGGTGATATAAGATATTCACTCGGAATACTTGAAAAATAGTGTTTTAATGTCAGAAATGAATAAAAATGGAGATATAGAGGTAACAAAAGAAATTGTAGATAAATGTATTGATGAAAATAGACTTAAAGTACATAAAGCAGATGATGTACATTATGATACTATTTCAGCATTTATAAAATCAGTTAGAGGTAGTGATGAAAATGCAAAGAATATATTATTTAGCAAGGATAGCAAAAAAGGTGAAGATATAGAGTTTATAGGAAGAAGGCTTATGATCTTGGCAGCCTGAAGATATAGGACTTGCAGATCCAAAATGCGCTTGTTATAGCAAATTCAGGATTAGAAGCAGTTAAAAATAGGAATGCCAGAAGCAAGAATTATTTTAGCAGAAGTTACAATATATTTAGCAAAAGCTAAAAATCTAATAGTGCATATAATGCTATAAATCAGGCACTTAGTGATATGGAAAAGAAGAAATATTAAATGCAAATATACCAGAATATTTAAAAAGTAATACAAAAAAATATCAGAAAAATAAAAATATTTGTATCCACATAATTATAAAGGTGGATATATAAAACAAGAATATTTGCCAAAAAAGATTAAAGATAAAAATTTATTATAATGATAAGTGGGAAATGATGAAAGAAATTATAAGAAATAGTTATTTAGAAAATGAAAAATATATTAATTGTAGGATATGGAAAAGTGGTGTAAAATCATCAGAACTTGCAAAAAGATTAGGTGCAACAGTTTTTGTATATGATGATAATAAAGATGTAGAAGTAAATAAAGAAGTTGTAGATAAAAATATAATAATATAGATGATATAGATTTTACAAATATTAATATTACAGTATTAAGCCCAGGTGTTCCTTTAGAATCAGATATAGCACAAAAGAGTATAAAAAGTGGAGTAGAAACAATTGGAGAAATAGAATTTGGTTTCAGATATTCATACTGAACAATACTTGCAATAACAGGAACAAATGGTAAAACAACAACTACAACACTTGTAGGTGATATAATAAGAAGACATACTCCAAATTCATATGTAACTGGGAATATTGGTTTTCCAATATCAGATATTGCAGATAAAAACAGATGAAAATAGTATAATTGCAGTAAAAACAAGTAGTTTTCAATTAGAAACAATAAATGAATTTAGACCAAAAGTATCAGCAATAATAAATATTACAGAAGATCATCTAAATAGACATAAGACAATGGAAAGATATATTGAATGTAGTTTAATATAACAAAAAAATCAATCATATGGTGATTATGTTATATTAAATTTAGATGATGAAAATGATAGTAAGATATACACTTGAACATATTTTTCATTCAGATTTAAATATTGTATGGTTTTCAAGTACTCTTACAAGAAAAGAAATCATAGAAAAGATAGAATATATAAATGAAGTAAGATATGAATATATAATGAAAAACAAAACCTTTTTGAAAAATGGAGAAAAGAAAGAAAAATGGATAAATGATTTTAAAGATTATGCTTTTTTTAAAAAATTATATATATATTCAAAAAGAAAAATTTGCATATCTTTAGAATGTAAAGATTCTAATATAGATGAAAGCGAAAAAGATATATCTAGTGAAGAAAAGGAAGAGAATTACAGAGTTTTTAGTAAATATTAAAGATATACATTTACTTCGGAAGACACAATATAGAAAAATATTATGGTAGCAAGTGGAATGGCATATATTATAGGAATAAAGAGAAATATAATAAAAATGCAGTAAAAGAATTTAAAGCAGTAGAACATAGAATAGAATATGTAGCAAATAAAAATGAATATATTACTATAATGATTCAAAAGGAACAAACCTAGACTCAACAATAAAAAGCTATAAATGCAATGAATAGAAGAACAGTACTTTTTTTAGGTGGTTCAGATAAAAATAGTGATTTTTACTAAACTTGTTAAATCATTTAATAAAAATATAGTATATGTAGTGCTTTTATGGACAAGTAAGAGAAAAGATAAGAAAAACATTAGATGAAAATGGATATAATGATTATTCTGTTGTAGAAACAATGGATGAAGCATTAGATGAAGCAATTAAACATTCAAAAGAAGGTATGAATATATTATTATCACCAGCATGTGCAAGTTTTGACCAATATAAGAATTATGAAGAAAGACGGAGATCATTTTAAAAACTTGTAATGGAAATAGAAGAAAGCATAAAAATAAATAAAAAAATATCTATTTATGTATAATATAATATAAATAGATAATAAATGATGGAATGATAAAGCTTAATATTTAAAATAATAAAATAATAAATTTATTATTGGATTTATTAAATAAGAAGATATACTTAAAAATTTAGTTTAGGTATATCTTTTTATTATTTTAAAGATTTTTAATTGTTGCATTTTAAAATGTAAGTATATTAATAATAATAAAAGATATATATTTTTAATTATATAAAAATCAATTGAAAAATATTAGTTTGAATAGCTATAATGAAGGTATAGAAGATAAGTAAAAAACTATGTAAATATATTTATACATAGAAGTTCTTAAATTCTAGAAAGGATGTAAAAGATGAGTGTGAAGAGTGGAATGGATTTGTAAAAGGAGAATGGCAATATGAAATAAATGTAAGAGATTTTCATACAAAAACTATACTCCATATAATGGAGATTCTAGTTTTTAAAAGGACCTACAAAAAGAACTGATGAACTTTGGAAAGAAGTTTTAGAATTATATAAAAAGGAAAAAGAAAATGGTGGAGTATTAGAGGTATCAGCAGATGTTGCATCAACAATATTATCACATAATCCCTCGGATATAGATAAAGATAAAGAACAAATTGTAGACTTCAAACAGATAAGCCTCTTAAAAGAGCTATAATGCCAAATGGTGGTATTAAAATTGTAGAAAAATCATGTGATGCTACAGGAGTTAAATTAAGTCCTGAAATAAAGAAAAATATTTACAGAATATAGAACAACACATAATGATGGTGTATTTAGAGCATATACAGAAGAAATAAGAAAAGCTAGATCAAGTCATCTAATAACAGGACTTCAGATCGGATATGGTAGAGGAAGAATAATAGGAGATTATAGAAGAGTAGCATTATATGGTGTTGATTTTATAATAGAAGAAAGAAGAAAAAGATTATAAAAATACAACAGCAGAAAATATAACAGAAGATATAATAAGATTAAGAGAAGAAGTATTTACACAAATAGTTGCATTAGAAGAACTAAAAGAAATGGCAAAAAGATATGGGTATGATATTTCAAGACCAGCTAAAAATTCAAAAGAAGCAGTACAATGGACATATTTTGTATATCTTGCAAAAGAATTAAACAACAAAATGGTCAAAGAATGAGTATTGGTAGAGTATCAACATTTTTTTGATATATATTTTGAAAGAGATTTAAAAAAATGGAACAATAACAGAAGCAGAAGTACAAGAAATAATGGATCATTTTGTTATGAAATTAAGACTTGTAAGATTTTTAAGAACACCAGAATATGATGCATTATTTAGTGGTGATCCAGTATGGGTTACAGAATCAATAGGTGGTATGGAATAGATGGAAGAACACTTGTAACTAAAAAACTCATATCGTGTAATTCAAACATTATACAATATAGGTCCGTCACCAGAACCAAACTTAACAGTATTATGGAGTACAAGATTACCAGAAGGATTTAAGAAATATGTAGCACAAGCTTCAATAGATACAAGCTCATTACAATATGAAAATGATGACCTTATGAGAGATTATTGGGGAGATGATTATGGTATTGCATGTTGTGTATCTGCAATGAGAATAGGAAAAACAAATGCACTCTTTGGAGCAAGAGCAAATCTTGCAAAACATTACTATATGCTATAAATGGTGGGATTGATGAAAAACTAAAAAAACAAGTAACACCAAGATTTGAACCGATAAGATCAGAATATCTAGAATATGATGAAGTAATGGAAAAATTTGACCAAATGCAAGAATATGCTAAAAACATATATGAATGCACTTAATATAATTCATTACATGCATGATAAATATGCATATGAATCAACAGAAATGGCACTTCATGATAGAGATATATTAAGAACTATGGCATGTGGTATAGCAGGACTTTCAGTAGTTGCAGATGCATTATCAGCAATGAAATATGCAAAAGGTTAAAACAATAAGAGATGAAGACCGAATAGTTGTAGATTATCAAATAGAAGGAGATTTTCCTAAATTTGGTAATGATGACGATAGAGTTGATACTATAGCAAGAGATATAACAGTAAACTTTATGAAAAATTACAAAAACAACCAACATATAGAAATGCAACACAAAACAATGTCAATTTTAACAATAACATCAAATGTTGTTTTATGGTAAAGCAACAGGAAACACACCAGATGGAAGAAGAGAAGGAGCACCATTTGGACCTGGAGCAAATCCTATGCATGGAAGAGATACACCGGAGCTTTTAGTAGTATTAAATTCACTAACAAAAATACCATATAAGTATGCAGTAGATGGTATATCATACATTTGCACAACACCTGCAACACTTGGAAATACTGATGAAGCTAAGAGGACAAATTTAGTATCAATGCTTGACCGGATATTTTGGACAAAATGCACACCATATAAATGTAAATGTATTTAATAGAGAATTATTATTAGATGCAATGGAACATCCAGAATTATATCCACAACTACAATAAGAGTTTCAGGATATGCAGTAAACTTTACAAAACTTACTAGAGAACAACAATTAGATGTAATTAATAGAACAATACATGAAAAATATAGGATAAAATGAAAGAAATAATAGGAAATATACACTCAGTAGAAAGCTTTGGAGCAGTAGATGGCCCAGAATTAGAACAGTAATATTTATGCAGGATGTAAACTTAAGTGTAAATATTGTCATAACAGAGATACTTGGAAAGAAGGAATAGGAAAAATTATACAGTAGAGGAAATGGTAGAATATGTATTAAGATATAAGTCATATTTTGATTCATCAGGAGGGGAGTTACAATATCTCGGAGGAGAACCTCCTTCAACCTCTTTTTGTATATAATCTTTTTAAAGAACTAAAAATACGGAATACATACAGCTTTAGATACATCTGGGAATTTTGAAATAACAAAAAGAAATTGAACAAGTTTTTAGAAGTTACAGATTTAGTACTTTTGATATAAAACACATTGATGATAAAAATGTGTATCATTATGTGATTCATAACAATTTAGAATTAGAATTTGCAAAACATTTAGATAAAATAGGAAAGAAAACATGGATAAGACAAGTTTTAGTACCGGGATATACAGATAATGAAGAAGATTTAGAAAAATTTAGAGATTTTCTAATAACTTTAAATAATATAGAAAATGTGAAATACTTCCATACAAAGATTTTGGAAGGTATAAGTGGGAAGAAATGGGAATAAATTATCCTTTAGATGGTGTAAGGATTGCAAAATGAAGAAGATGTAAAAGAGCAAAAGAAATATTACAGATAGAAAAAGATTGTAAATAAAAAAGTAGAATAGAAAATGAGATAGACTTATTTTTAGGGTTAAATATTTAGAAATGAAAAATTATAGCCTTTTATTTTAAGTCTATTTTGATTTGAAAAAGAAATGTTTTTATGTATACTATAATAGTAAGATATAAAGAAAGGGGATATATATGCATAAATGTCCAAATTGCGGTCGCCAATGAATAATGGAAGTTGGGATATTGTAATTATAGGATTCAGGAACAACAAGAAAAAACAGCACAGAGATATACATATAAATAATATAGCAATATAAATATAGAATTAAATAAAAAGAAATCAATGTAAAAATACTTTATCAGAAAAAGATAGGATAACAGTATTAATACTTTGCATATTTTTGGATTTTTGGGTATACATCAATTTTATGTAGGAAATACGACAAAGGGAATAATTTATCTATTTACTGGAGGATTATTTGGTATAGGAATTATTATAGATATAATATTAATTTTAACAGGTGAATTTAAAGGCATAAGATGATTTGATATTAAAATGAGAGAGGAAGAGGAAGAAGAATATGAATTGGATAAAAGAACAGTTTTTAGATATTATAGAATATATTGATGAGTCAGATAAGATATTAGTACATAAATATAATGATAGACCTTCAAATGAAATAAAAAGGAGCGAAAGCAATAATAAGAGAAGGGCAATGTGAGTTTTTGTAAAAGGTGGAAAGATAGCAGATGTATGGAATCCACGGAACGTATACATTAAATACAGAAAACCTTCCGATATTATCATCAATAGAAGCATTACCATATTTATTTAAATCGCTGATAAGGAGTGATTTTTATTTTATAAGTACAAAAACAATCAATTGATAATAAATGGGCAACAAAAAAATGCAGTAATAATGAGAGATAAGGATTTTTGGAATATTAAGGTTAAGAGCTTTTTGGAACTTTTTGCATTTAAAATAATAGATGCAAAAATTTTTATGGAAGAAATTTTTTGGTGCGAGAAATAAAGTGATGACTTGGGATATAGTAGAGTATTTATCATCATTTGTACAAACTAAATTTATAGAGGTTATAAGTGAATTAAATGTTCCAGTTTTAGATTTAACATTTAAATATAAGGAAATAGGTGAAAGGTTAAGAGAGAAAATTACAGAAGAAACTAAAAATTAGGTATAACATTCACAAATATAAATGTAGAAAAATATTTCACTCCTGATGAAGTCGAAAAAATTAATAGATGAACAATCAGGAATGGGAATTGCATCAAAAGATATGAAAAATTACGTACAATATCAATCAATAAGAGCTATGAGGGATGCATCTAGGCAAGAAGTTGGGCTTGTAGGACTTCGAGCAGGTGTTGCATTTTCGAAATCAAATGGTTGATAATATTCAAAAAGCAACTAATGAAAAGATAAAAGATCCAATTGAAGAAATAAAAAGGTATAAAGAACTATTAGATGCTGGAATAATAAATGAAGATGAGTTTGAAAAAGAAAAAGCAATTATTGAATTATAAAAATAAAAAAAGAATATTCTAAAAATTTAAATAGCAAAAATAAGCTGATATTTAGAATATTCTTTTTATTTAATTTTATGAGGCGACACCCTGATTCGAACCGGGATCAAAAGTTTTGCAGACTCGTGCCTTACCACTTGGCTATGTCGCCTGGAGCGAGAGACGGGCTCAAAACCCGCGACCTATGCCTGGCAAGGCATCGCTCTATCAACTGAGCTACTCCGCATTACTTTTAATAGTATAATATTATTATATTATATGTCAATAATTTAAGAGTTGCAAAGGTTTGTTATTTGGCTAAAGATTTTTAAACTTATCTTCTAATAATAAGATTATACCAACAATTTCAGAACAATTTAATTTTTGAGCTATTATAAGTTCAGGTTTGTTATAATCAAACATTGTAGAAAATATCTTAGAATTTTTGTATTTTGTTTTAATCATATCATAAATAATACTTTTCAGATATTTTTTTACAAAACCACCACCTAAGCAAACTTTATCAGGTTTAAAAAGTTCTATTTGATTTATTATAGTTGTAACAATATTATCTGTATATTCATGTAATATATCTTCATAATCTTTCAATATTATATTTCTAAAATAATTTCAACTTTAAGATTATTGTTTAAATTATATTTAGTATTTATTTTTTGTTTAATTTATTCCTTTAGTGCTTTTATAGAAATATATTTTTCTATACAATCATCTTTACCACAAGAACATTTTTATATTCTTTTTAATATATGATGTGACTAAGATCTCACTGGAAGTCCATTTGCAAGAAAATTTGTTTATTTAGAATAACAGAAAAACCTACTCCCTGTGCCAAGGCCTAAGTATATTGCATTATCAGTATTTATAAGTGAACCTTTTTAATTGGGCAAAAGATGTCTGACTGCATCATTTGTACTATATAGTGGAAGATTATATTTTTCTATTTTAATTAGAATATCAGAATTTCCACCCTAGATTAACAGCACCTATTATTTTATTATTTTTGTCATACCAGGACATGCAACACCGATACCTATTATTTGTTCAAATATCTCATTAGGTAGAGAATCTATATATTTAGTTATATGTTCATATATACATTTAGGTTTTAAGATTGATCTAAATTTCATAAAAAAATACTTTCTTCATTTAGTAATTCATATTTAGTGTTTACAAGTGCGATTTTTGCATGGCTTCCACCAATATCAACACCAATATATTTAATATCATTTTCATAAATTAATTCCTTATTATTATATATTTTGTTTGTTTATTTTATTATATGTATTGTATATTATAATTTCAATATTATATATGTAATTAGATTATATGCAAATAATTTGCAATATTGTATTTTTAGATTTATAGTGATATTATTTATAACAATGTGATTTAAGAAGGAGATAAGATGAGAGATATAGCAATATATTTTTACAACAATAATGTTAGAGGGTAATACCATTTCTATTATTAGAGCATTAATATCTGCAATAATAGAAGAATTTGTTTCAGAAGAAAGAATAAGTAAGATGATACCTAAGAATAGGGTACTTGGAAGTTTAGTAGGTATATTTTTGAGACTATTTATACCAGCATGTGATTGTGCTGTAATACCAACAGCAATGAGACTTAAAAAGAAAAAAAGTTCCAACAAATGTAATAGTAAGTTTTATGCTTGCATCACCAATAATAAGTCCTGTTAGATTATTATCAACATTTTTGCATTTGGAGAAACAGAAAAATGTTACTTTTTGACTTGAAATGCCAAAATTATTTGTATATAGGACAATATTTGGAATATTAGTAGCTTGTAGTTGTAGGTATATATATTAGATATAGTATGTAAGGATTCAGTATTAAAAGAAGAAGAAAGTGTAGTAAATCATGAACACTCATCACCACCATCATCATGAACATGAACATATACATACATGTAATCACCACCATGAAGGATGTTCATGTTCAGCTCATGAAAAAGAAACAGGATCAATAGGGTAGAGTTAAAAATATAATTAATATAATGTATGGTGATTTTATGGGAATAATATCATATATGAGTAGGTAATTCTGCAGAACAATGCAAATACTACTTCCAATAAGTAACATAGGAGGAATAGTTCAGAATAAATATATATCAACATTTATAATGATGCTTCTGCATTTGCTTTTAAGTCTATGTTCAACATCTGATGCTTTTTATAGCAAGAACATTTATGAATAGTTTAAGTAAGAAAATAGTATACTTGCATTTTATCCTATTAGGACCTATGATTGATATAAAAATACTATAGTACTTAATAAGTCATTTAATAAGAAATTTGTTATTGTTTTAATAGATCAATATTTTTAACAGTTTATTTAATAAGTTGTTTTATAATTTAGAATATGATAGGAGAAAGATGATAAATACAGAAAAATAATAAAAATGATAAGACTATCTAATTTAATAGAAAAATATGGATATTATGTGTAATAGGACTTTATATATACTTATATGTATCACAAAACTTTTCTAATTATATAGGAAAACAATTTAATCTAATGGGAGTATTTGAGTTGTTATAATGATAGTATTGTTTCTTTTTGGCAAAGCCTAGAAATAGGAAAATAGGAATATCAACTTTTAGTGTTTATACTATCTATAGCATTAATAGTATATGCAGGAGATGGAAAAGCAAGTGATTCAGTATTAAAACAGAAAAGGAAAACAAATAGGTGTTAATACAACAAATTATGAAAAGACTAAACAAATTTCAGATGACAAAAGAGTATGAATTTAAAGGTGTATATTTAACTGCAGATGCAAAAACAGAAACAGAATATATAAAAACTGGTTAAAAAGAAATATATAACAGTAGATCCAGAAACAGAAACATGGTATATAGATAATAGAATATTAGTTGATTTAAGCAAGGAGTAACAAAAGATGAAGTAGAAGAATTTGTTAAAAATATAACCTAAAAATTGTCGGAGAAATGAAAAGTATAAGTCAATATATGTTTGAATTAGATGAAAGCTTATCATTACAAAAATGCTTGGGAAAAGTAAGAGAAATGAATAATATTAAAAATATAGATGAAAAATAGTAAAGCACAAGTAGCAGACGAAGTTTATGCAACACAAGAGATGATAGATGAGCTAAAAATACAGATAGAATTGATAGCTTAAAAACTCAAAAACAAGAGACTAGCTAAAAGATATATAAATGGTGATAGTGTAGTTGAAATAACAGTAGATAATTTATGAAAATAATGGAAGCGATATATGAAAAATCCAGATTTATTTAAAGATAAAAATTAAGATAATAGGGAGAATATTTAAAGCAGAAGAAATTAAAAAAGGATATATTGAATAGGATTATGGAAAAATATATTGTTGTGCAAATTGATATGACATTGTAGGGATATCCAGTAAAAGATGATGGCAAGATGGAAGAAGGAAAATGGTATGATTTACAAGGAAAAGTTCAAGTAGAAAATGGAGAACCATATATAGAATATATAGAAGCAAAACAGGTTGAAGAACTCAAAAGAAAAATCAAGTTTACTAAAAATAGTAGAATAAAAAGTATTGAAAAAGTAAAAAGAAAACATGTTATATTTTAGGTGTCAAGAAAATGACACCTTTTTAAAAAATTAAAAATAAAAAGTTGAAAAAAAGTATTGACAGAATAGCATTATAAAGTTATAATAAAACATGTGCTTTGAGAGAAGCAAAAACATATAAAATAGTACATTGAAAAATAAACAATATCCTTTAGAGAAAATAAAACCAAGCGACAGAGAACTGTCCAAAATAAATAGGAAAAAGCAAAGACAAGCCGGAAGGTTTGAATGAGAAAAAAAGATTAAACAAAATTGAGAGTTTGATCCTGGCTCAGGATAAAACGCTGGCGGTGTACATAAGACATGCAAGTCGAACGGGAGAAGACTGGAAGATTTATCTCACTAGCTCGGACACCGTGGCGGACGGGTGAGTAACACGTAAGCAACCCTGCCCTATAAGAGGGAATAACAGTGAGAAATTACTGATAATACCGCATAAGCTGGAGGTATCGCATGATACATTCAGAAAAGATTTATCGCTTATAGATGGGCTTTGCGTCTGATTAGCTAGTTGGTGAGATAATAGCTCACCAAGGCGACGATCAGTAGCCGGATTGAGAGGTTGAACGCCACATTGGGACTGAGACAGGCCCAGACTCTACGGGAGGCAAAGCAGTCGGGAATATTGCACAATGGAGGAAACCTGATGCAGTGACACCGCGTATAGGAAGAAGGTCTTAGGATTGTAGCTATTGTCGTGAGAAGAAAATGACCATCACAGGAGGAAGCCCTGGCTAAATATGTGCCAGCAGCAGCGGTAATACATATGGGGCGAGCGTTATCCGGATTTATTGGGTGTAAAGGGTGCGTAGGCGGGAAAATAAGTCAGTATGTGAAATCCCTCGGCTCAACTGAGGAACTGCAACTGAAACTATTTTTCTTGAGTGTTGAAGGGAAAGTGGAATTCTAGTGTAGCGGTGAAATGCGTAGAGATTAGAGGAACACCAGTGGCGAAGGCGACTTTCTGGGCAACAACTGACGCTGAGGCACGAAAGTGTGGGGAGCAAACAGGATTAGATACCCTGGTAGTCCACACCGTAAACGATGGATACTAGGAGTTGGCAAAAATGTTGTCGGTTCCGCAGTTAACGCATTACGTATCCCACCTGGGGAGTACGACCAGCAAGGTTAAACTCAAAAGGAATTGACGAGGGCCCGCACAAGCAGTGGAGTAGTGGTTTAATTCGAAGCAACGCGAAGAACCTACCAGGGCTTGACATATACAGGAACATATAAGAGATTATATGTCTCTACGGAGTCTGTCACAGGTGGTGATGGTCTGTCGTCAGCTCGTGTCGTGAGATGTTGGGTTCGTCCTGTAACGAGCGCAACCCCATGGCTATTGCTAACATTAGTTGAGGACTCTAGCAAGACTGCCGTTGTTAAAACGGAGGAAGGTGGGACGACGTCAAATCATCATGCCCTTTATGTCCTGGGCATACACGTACTACAATGGGTAAGACAGAGGGAAGGAAAAGTGGAACTGGAGCAAAAACCCTAAACTTATTCTCAGTTCGGATTGAGTCTGAAATTCGGCCCATGAAGCTGGAATTGCTAGTAATGGCAGGTCAGCATACTGCCGTGAATACGTTCCCGGCCTTGTACACACCGCCCGTCACACCAGGAGAGTTGGGAATACCTGAAGCCTGTGAGCTAACTCTTTAAAGAGGCGAGTCGAAGGTAGAATCAATGATTGGGGTGAAGTCGTAACAAGGTAGCCGTATCGGAAGGTGTGCTGGATCACCTCCTTCTAAGGAGAATTATTCTAAAGAGATATTGTTTATTTTTGAATGTACTAAATATATAGGCCCTACAGCTCAGGTGAGTTAGAGCGCACGCCTGATAAGCGTGAGGTCGATGGTTCAAGTCCATTTGGGCCTACCATTATATTAGAGCTAAGGTTCCAATATATACATTCAAAAAACAAAAAAACAGTACATTGAAAAAATATATAGAGCAAGGTAAAACTAGTATAATGAAAGTGCATAGTTTAAAAACAATTAAAAACCGAAAGAGAACAGTTAAGAAAAATTAACAATAGAGAGAAATGTTTTAAAAACCGAAGAAAAAAATAGGTTAAGCTACTAAGAGCGTAGGGGGAATGCCTTGGCACCAAGAGCCGATGAAGGACGTGATAAGCTGCGAAAAGCTACGGGGAGGAGCACATATCCAAAGAGCCGTAGATATCCGAATGAGGGAACTCAATCTAGGTAAATGCTAGATTATCATCACATGAGTAAAGTAGTGAATAGAGGGGAACGTGGGGAACTGAAACATCTTAGTACCCATAGGAAGAGAAAATAAAAATGATTCCGTAAGTAGTGGCGAGCGAAAGCGGAAAAGCCCAAACCTGAGTGAGCAATCACGAGCAGGGGTTAGGACATGCAACAAATTCCAAGAAAGAGTGTAGTAGAAGTGTTTTGGGAAAGCACACCAAAGAGAGTGAAAGTCTCGTATATGAAACACGAAAGAAGGAAGAGTATGATCCAGAGTAAGACAGGACACGAGAAATCCTGTGTGAATGAGCGGGGACCATCCCGTAAGGCTAAATACTACTTGGTGACCGATAGTGAAATAGTACCGTGAGGGAAAGGTGAAAAGAACCCCGGGAGGGGAATGAAATAGAATCTCGAAACCCTATGCTTACAAGCAGATAGAGCACGTTAAAGTGTGATATCGTACTTTTTGCAGAACGGTCCGGCGAGTTACTGTATATGGCAAGGAGAAGAGTTTAAGACTAATATCCGAAGCGAAAGCGAGTCTGAATAGGGCGAAATTAAGTCATATGTAGTAGACCCGAAACCGAGTGACCTATCCATGTCCAGGATGAAGCTAGAGTGAAATCTAGTGGAGGTCCGCACCAGCAGACGTTGAAAAGTCTTTGGATGAGGTGTGGATAGCGGAGAAATTCTAATCGAACTCGGATATAGCTGGTTCTCCTCGAAATAGCTTTAGGGCTAGCCTTGAACAAAAACCGTATGGGGGTAGAGCACTGAATGAGCTAGTGGCCAAACAAAGGTTACCAAACTTTATCAAACTGCGAATACCATAAGGGAGGTTCAGGAGTCAGACTACGGGAGCTAAGTCCGTGGTCAAAAGGGAAAGAGCCCAGACCGTCAATTAAGGTCCCAAAGATATAACTATGGAAAACGATGATTTTTGCGCAGACAACTCAGGATGTTGGCTTAGAAGCAGCCCATTCATTTAAAGAGTGCGTACAGCTCACTGGTCGAGTGAAGTTGCGCGGAAAAATTACCAAGCTGTTATACACCGAAATTGCGTGATTCATTAAGAAATTAATGAGTGGTAGAGGAGCGTTCTACAGGATGAAGGCTGATCGAGAGGACATATGGACAGTATAGAAGAGAGAATGCCGGAATGAGTAGCGAGAGCAAAGTGAGAATCTTTGCCGTCGAAAATCTAAGGTTTCCTGGGGAAGGTTCGTCCGCCCAGGGTAAGTCGGGACCTAAGGTGAGGCCGAAGGGCGTAGCCGATGGACAGCAGGTTAAGATTCCCTGCACCAGTATACATGTATAATGCATAAGAGGACACATTTGAAGAAGATGAGCGAGGAAGAGGAAAAACTCGTATGGCAACATATAGTGAAATAAAGTAACGAATCATCAAGAGGCAAGTGGCGAGAAAAGTCTTATGTAGTTGTGTAGACTGCCCGTACCGCAAACCGACACAGGTAGATGAGGAGAGGATCCTAAGACGAGCGGGAGAAGCATTGTTAAGGAACTCGGCAAATTGACCCCGTAACTTAGGGATAAGGGGTGCTGGTGTAAAAACCAGTCGCAGTAAATAGGCCCAAGCAACTGTTTAACAAAAACACAGGTTTCTGCTAAATCGCAAGATGAAGTATAGGAGCTGACTCCTGCCCAGTGCTGGAAGGTTAAGGGGAAAGGTTAAGAATAATTCATTATATCTGAAGCTTTGAACTCAAGCCCCAGTGAACGGCGGCCGTAACTATAACGGTCCTAAGGTAGCGAAATTCCTTGTCAGGTAAGTTCTGACCCGCACGAAAGGAGTAATGATTTGGGCACTGTCTCAACAATGTACCCGGCGAAATTGTAGTACTAGTGAAGATGCTAGTTACCTGCGACAAGACGGAAAGACCCCATGGAGCTTTACTATAGCCTGATATTGGGCTTTGGTATCTTATGTACAGGATAGGTGGGAGACTATGAGATTAAGACGCAAGTCTTAAAGGAGTCAACCTTGGAATACCACCCTTAAGATATTAGAGTTCTAACTTGTGATCATAAACTGGTCAGAGGACATTGTCAGGTGGGTAGTTTGACTGGGGCGGTCACCTCCTAAAGAGTAACGGAGGTGCGCAAAGGTTTCCTCGGCACGGTCAGAAATCGTGCTAATGAGTGTAAAGGCATAAGGAAGCTTAACTGAGAGAGAGACATCTCGAGCAGATACGAAAGTAGGTCTTAGTGATCCGGTGGTAGAAAATGGAATTGCCATCGCTCAACGGATAAAAGTTACCCTGGGGATAACAGGCTTATCTCCCCCAAGAGTTCACATCGACGGGGAGGTTTGGCACCTCGATGTCGGCTCATCGCATCCTGGAGCGGAAGTACGTTCCAAGGGTTGGGCTGTTCGCCCATTAAAGCGGTACGCGAGCTGGGTTCAGAACGTCGTGAGACAGTTCGGTCCCTATCTGTCGCAGGCGCAGGATATTTGAAAGGAGCTGTCCTTAGTACGAGAGGACCAGGATGGACATACCAATGGTGCAACAGTTGTCACACCAGTGGCACAGCTGTGTAGCTAAGTATGGAAGGGATAAACGCTGAAAGCATCTAAGCGTGAAGCCCCCCTTAAGATAAGATATCCCACAACGTCAAGTTGGTAAGATTCCAGTAAGACTAACTGGTTGATAGGTTAGAGGTGTAAGTGTGGTGACACATTTAGCTGACTAATACTAATAATCGAGGGCTTAACCAAAAGGTTTTGCCTAGAACAAATAGTGCTCTATATATTTTTGAATGTACTAGAAAAAAGGACATAATAATTATATCTGGTGATAATAGCGGAGAGGAAATACCTGTAACCATGCCGAACACAGAAGTCAAGCCTCTAGTGCCGAAAATACTAACGAGTTACCTTGTTGGAAAGATAGGGAGTTGCCAGATTTTTTTATTTTTATATGCCTCTTTAGCTCAGTTGGTAGAGCGCACGGCTGTTAACCGTTAGGTCGTAGGTTCGAGTCCCACAAGAGGCGCCATATTTTATGTACATATCTATTTTTAGTACATTTTTATTTAGAGCATAGTTTAATGGTAGAATAGGGGTCTCCAAAACCTTTGGTGAGGGTTCAATTCTTCTGCTCCTGCCATATATTTAAAACACATATTATTATAATTATTAATATGTGTTTTTAATAATCAAAAATTTTTCAAAAAGACTTGACATAATTAATTTATATATGTATACTAATATTATATTATTTAATAATATTAATTCAGTTATTACTTATAATAAATTATAGTTTTAGTTGTATGATCAAGCAATTATCAAGGTTACTTATGTTAAAATTTTTCTAGTATTATTCAATACAAACCAATAATATACATACTGTGAATCTTTTAAATTAAATAATAAATATAATATGAAAGAGGAATAGATAAATGGAAGAAAAAAAGAACAAATATTTATACTATTAGAAGTATAGTAAATACCAAAATGTTGAAAGAAGGTTATTCAATGCAAGCATCATATTTTCAAACAGATCAGTGGGATATGTTGATTATATATATACAGACTATATCTGCAAAGAGTTAGTATTTTTGGTAATTGCAGAGAATTATCAAAAGATTTTTGCAAAAGTAGTAAATCCATTATTTAAATGTTTTGAAAGAGCGTATTTTCAGTAGCTAGATGGTATATTACCCAGAATAAGAAAAAGTAAGATGGAGAATAGACTTTGTAGAAGCATATATACGTGGAGGTAGTATTTATTAAAAAAAGAAAATGATGTATTTAATTCTCACAAAATAGATTTAGAAGAAGCAGTATAATTTATATAGTATGAAAAAGGAATATATATGAATGTTTGTTATTATGAAAAGTTCTCTTTTTGTATATATTCTAATATAATAGTTGATTTATGATATAACTAGTATATTAGTGATATTATATTAAAGATTAGAATTAAAAACTGAACTAAAAGATTTTAAAATTATGTATTATAATATAGTATAATGAAATATGTTTATATAAGGAGGAAAAAATGATGATAGATAAGAAAGGAAATTTATTTATTATCTGTAAGTAAATGAAACGAAGCTAAAAGATAGTTGTTAATAAGTCAATATTTATAGGTATAATTAGAAAAGTAGAGAATAGGAAGAGAGTATTTAAAATTTAAAGAAGAGGTTATGATTAAGATATCCAAATGCAACACATTATGTTTTAGCATATAATATTGGGAAGAAGAATTTTTTGATGATGATGGAGAGCCTGCAAGAACTTCAGGTCTTCCAATATTAAAAATGTATATTAGGTAACAATCTTAAATAATACATGTATAATTGTTGTAAGATATTTTGGAGGAATATTATTAGGTACAGGTGGACTTGTAAAAAGCATATACATGAATTGCAAAAAGAGGTAATAGCAACTTCAAATATAGTTAGATATATACGAGGGAAGAAAATTATAGTATCATATTCATATGATAATATATCTAAAAGTAAAAGAGGATTATAGAAGAGATAGGAAGGAAAGTATTTGAAGAAGAAACATTTATAGGATATATATCTGAAAAATATACTGAAAAAGTAGAGTTAGAAATATATATTTCATATAATATATGTGATATATTAAAAAAGAAAATAGAAGTAGATAATATAACAAATAATGACTGAGATTAATAGCAATATTATTTAGGAAAGAGACGGGTATATATGTTAAAGCTAAAAGATATATTAGTATAATATAATTATGAAAGGTAGAAATGGAAAAGAAAAAATATTTTTTTGAGTTTAGAGACAGCAGATATAGAAGAAGAAATAGAAGAGATAACTTTAAGGCCCAAGACATTTAAATGAATATATTGGCCAAAACAAAAGTTAAAGAAAATATGAAAAATATATTGAAAGCTGCAAAAAGAAGAAATAAGTGTTTAGATCATGTATTATTATATGAGCACCAGGACTTCGGAAAAACAACACTTTCAAATATAATAGCAAATGAAATGAATGGAAATATAAAAATAACATCAGGGACCTGCTATAGAAAAAGCAGGAGATCTAGCAGCAATACTTACAAACCTATCAGAAGGAGATGTCCTGTTTATAGACGAAATACATAGGATGAATAAGTCTGTAGAAGAAATACTATATCCAGCTTTAGAAGATTATAGTTTGATATAATTATAGGAAGGGCCCAAGTGCAAGATCAATACGTTTAGATCTTTGCCAAATTTCACTTAGTAGGAGCAACAACAAGAGCAGGAATGTTATCAAGTCCCACTTAGAGATAGATTCGGAATAATTGAAAAACTAGAATTATATACTAAAGATGAGCTAGATATGATAATCAGAAGAAGTGCAGATACTCGGAGTTACAATAGATAAAGAAGCATCGATAGAAATAGCAGGAAGATCTAGAGGAACACCTAGAATAGCAAATAGGCTTTTTAAAAAGGGTAGCAGATTATGCAACAGTTTTAAATAATTTGAATATATCAGAAGAAATAGCAAAATTTAGCATTAGGTAAACTTTGAAATAGATAAAATAGGGTCTTGATAATATAGACAGAAAAAAATATTAAAATACAATAATTGATATATATAGGGGCGGGACCTGTTGGAATGGAAGCTTTAGCAACAACACTTCGGAGAAGAAAGAGATACAATAGAAGATGTTATGAACCATATTTATTACAGTTAGGGTTTATAGGTAGAACATTAAGAGGAAGAATTAGTAACAGATAAAGGCTTATGAATATTTAGGAATAGAAAGGAAATAATGATGATAGATAAAATACAGATATTAGATAATAATATAATAGAACTTGCAAAAACATTTCATACAGAACAGAAAATACTAAAAATAGTTAAGTTTTTAACAGAACTTTGGAGGAAAAAAAGGAGTAATAGCTTTTACAATTATAACAATGTTAATCATATATGATATATTATATGAGGAAAAAGTAAAAAGAAAAAAATTACATAAAGAAGAAGATGTATCAATGTTTAAAGCTAGAATTACAGGATATGTTGTAGCACTTTCAGTACCAATAACTTTAGGAATAGCAGTTGTAACTAAGACTGTTATAAAAATGTTTAGTTAATAGACCAAGACCAAATGCTTTTCCAGAAATAATGGTAGAAACAGGTAAAAGTTTTTCCAAGTGGTCATTCAATAGTGTAGCTACAATGGTAACAATATTAATATATTTTGTGATTATAAGTGATATGAATAGAGTACTTAAATATATTTTAGTAACATTATTATATTATTTCTCAATAGTTATTGCAAGTACAAGACTATATATGGGAGTACATTATTTATGATGTTATAGCAGGATTAACACTTGGATATATAATAGAACATTGTGTATGTTTGGAGTTGAAAAAGCTAAAAAGATTATTGATGAAAAATACTAAGTAATAAATATTAAAAATTAAAAATTAAAAATAAAGAAGAAAAAAATATATTAATAAAATAGATATAATAAAGGAAGAGTTAATGAGAAAAATAATAGTATTTGATTTGGAAACAAATGGTATAAAAAGACTGTTCTGTACTTTCAATATCTGCAATAAAACTGGAAAGTTGATATTGCAAATTTAAGTGTACGTGAAATAGGCAAATTTGATAGATATTATTACAGGAATCCAGGTGAAAAAATTAATTTTGGAGCTATAAGAGTTAATGGATTAACAGATGAAAAATATATCAATATTAAGAAAAAGATAGAAATTATTCAAAAATACTTTCAAGAAGATTATGATTTTGAAGATTTTTGTGATGGGGTAAAACATTTTGTAGCACACAATATATCTTTTGATAGTCAGTTTTTAAATATACCATATATGAAAAAATTTTTGTACAATGAATGAAAATGTGAGAATTTAAAAATTGAAGGTAAATATGGTAAGTATAAGTGGCCTAAATTAAATGAAACAGCAAAATATTATGGTATAGAAGTAGATGAACTTTCTACACATAGAAGTGATTATGATACATATTTGTGTAAGGAAAATTTTTGTTAAAAATGTTAAAAGATAATAACTATAATAGTAAAAATTTTAGAGTTTTTAAGTGTAGAATAATTAGAAATAAGATAATATAAGTTAGGATAATAGGGATAAGAAAAATGAGTAAAAAATATTATTAATAGATGGAAATAGTATGGCAAATAGGGCATTTTATGCAACTATGGGAAAATGATGAAAACACCTACAGGTATAAGCACAAATGCAGTATATGGATTTTTCAGATAATGTTTAAGACAATAGAAGAGGAAAACCAGATAAGATAATTGTAGCATTTGATATTTCTAGTTCAGAAAAACGAACAAAAATATTTAGTGAATACAAGGCAGGAAGACACAAAAACTCCAGAAGATTTAACAATGCAGTTCCTATAATAAAAGAATTGTTGAGAATGATGAATATTCTATAGTTCAAAAAGATGGAATAGAAGCAGATGATATTTTAGGAGCAATAGCTAAAAAGAAGGAAAAAGGAAATAAAGATTATTATATTAACAGGAGATAGAGACTATTTTCAGCTAGTAGATATGAATGTAAATATACGTTATCCTAAGACTATAATGGGAAAAACAGAATATATAATATATGATAATTATAAGATGAATGAAGAATATGGACTAACACCAGAAAAACTTATAGAAGTAAAAAGCACTTTATGGGTGATGCATCTGATAATATTCCAGGAGTAAAAGGAATTGGAGAAAAGACTGCATTAAAACTAATAATACAATTTGAAAGTTTAGAAAAGATATATAAATATATGAAAATAGTGATGGAAAAGAAATTGCAAAAGCAACCTTGAGTAAGCTTATTCAAGATAAAGAAATGGCATATGTTTCTAGAGATTTAGGTAGAATAGATATTGAATATGATTATGAAAAAGATTTAGGAATAAATATAGATAGTATTAGATATACTGATTGGAGAACAGAAGAAGCATACTCATATTTTAAAAAGATAAGTTTTAATAAGTTTTTAGATAAATTTAAAGATGTAGAAATAGCAGAAGATACAAATAAGGTTGAAGAAAAATGAAAACTATTCTATAGAAGATATATTAAAAGACAGATGTAAAGAGTAAGAAAAAGAAGATGCTATAAGAAAATAGTAGAAATGATAATAAAAAGAAAAAGAAATATTAGATAATAAGATTAAAAAGATAAGAAAGATATTAAACTGATTTAGAAATATATTCATATAATGATACAAAAAGAAGAAATATTAGAAAAATTAAAACAATGTATAAAAATATAGATAAATATGGAAATAGAATATATGTATATAATAATTCTAGAGAAAAGACTAGGAATTAAAGATTATGATGAAAAAGAGAAAATAGTAATGAAGATATAGTTGATAAATATATAAAAAATATATATTAAAAAGAAGATTTTTAGAAAAATATTATACAAGAAGAATATAAAATAGAGTAACAAAAAGAAATATCAGAAAATATAACTATAATGTTTGTAGACAAAAATGATAAAAAGGGATATATATATACATTAAATATTGATGATAGATAATACAAGATATATTTAAAAATGAAGAAATAGAAAAGTTTCACATGGTATAAAGAAGGTGATTGTAGAAATATTAGAAAAAGGAAAGATTTCAAAAACCTAATATTTGATACTAAAATAAGTTATATTTTTAAATAGTGAAATACGGACAATATGGATTAAAACAAACATATTTAAGAGAAATAGAAGAAGATTATAATAAGGAAATGGAAGATACTTTTTGATTATATAGATAATATTAAAAAGAGTATATGAAAACTTAAAACTACAAAGAAAAAGATATTCAAACATTAAGAAATATAATAACAAAGAATGTAGATATATTAGAAAACTTAGAAGATATACATTCAGAAAAAGAATTATTAAAACTAATAATATCTAATAATATTTCTAAAAATATAAAAGGGAAGAATGATGAAGAAATAGAAGATATTATAATAAAAGCTACTGAATATATTTTAAATAATACATATATAGTATGTAATGAAGAAAGTGATGAAAACTTTGATGAATCTAAAGTAGAAGAAGAAATAAGAGGAGTTCTTACAAAAAGATTTTACTATTATTGAAAAATTTAAAGAAAAATATATACAAATATATATGATAGAAAAACAAAAACAAGATATAGATAATTTTAAAAATATATCACCATATATAGTATATATAATATATAATATCTTAAAAGAAAAAAATAGAGTTTGAAGATATGCAAAACTATATTATGATATTGAACTTCCATGTGTTACATTATTTGCTAAGATGCAATATTATGGAATATATTTGGATAAAGAAGAACTTTTTAAAGCAGGGCAAATATTTGAAGAGAGAAAACAAGAATTACAAAAATATAGAAAAATATTCAGAAGAAGAAATAAATATAAATTCAGTACAACAAATAGGAGTATTACTTTTTGAAAAGTTAGGATTACCAATCATTAGAAAAACAAAAACAGGATATTCTACAGATGTAGATACATTAAAAACTTGAAGATAAACATGAGATAATATCATATATATTAGAATATAGAGAAATCAGTAAACTTATAAGCACATATGTTGACGGACTTATATATGAAATAAAATGAAAACAAATAGAATACATTCAAATTTTAATCAAACAGTTACAGCAACAGGTAGAATAAGTTCTACAGAACCTAATATGCAAAATATTCCTGCAAGAAAAGAAGAAGGAAAAATAATAAGAAAAATGTTTTAAAGCAGAAAAAGGAAATGTTTTTGTAAGTGCAGATTATTCACAAATAGAGCTTAGAGTTTTAGCAGATATGTCGCGGTGATGAAAAATGATACAAGCATTTAGAGAAAATAAGGATATACATAGAACAACAGCAAGTACAATATTTAATATTCCACTAGAAGAAGTTACAGATACATATAGAAGATAGAAAGCAGTAAACTTTTGGAATAATATATGGAATAAGTGATTTTGGACTATCAGAAAATGTTGGGATAACAGTAAAAGAAGCAAAAATATATAGAAGATTATTTAAAAATATCCAAAAATCAAAGAATATATGGATAATACTAAAAATATAGCAGTAGAAAAAGGATATGTAGAAACAAAATTTGGAAGAAGAAGATATGAGCAAATATTAAATCACAAAAACTATATAATAAGAGAACAAGCTAAAAGAATAGCAATGAATGCACCAATACAAGGAACAGCAGCAGATATAACAAAAGATTGCTATGGTAAAAATAGAAGAAAGAATAAAAAAAGAAAAAAACTAGATGCTAAAATATTATTACAAGTACATGATGAAATAATTGTAGAATGTAATAATAATATAAAAAGATAAGATAGCAAATATTTTTAAAAGAAGAGATGGAAAAAGTCGCAACACTTCAAGTTCCAATCATTGCAGATATACGAATATCTGAGGTAATGGATAAGTAATATTTAAAAATACATAACAAAAATAAATCTAATATGTTATAATAATAGAAACAATCATAAATTAATAATATATTAATTTATGAATTATACAAAAAGATAAGATAAAAGAAAAAGTTAGAATATAAATTATAATAAAAAGTGTGGTAACTATAATATCATTAATGTTACTAGAAAAAGAGGCATAATGAAGAAAAATAGAATCTAAAAATTAGATGGTAGTAATATTGAGCTTGGAAAGAAAATGGTAAAAAGAGGAAAATATGCTGTCATAATACTTGCAGGAGGACAACGGAAGTGACTTCGGACATACAGGACCTAAAGGAACATATATATTAGATTTAGTGATAAAAATGTCTATATTTGAAAATACATATAAGAAGTTTAAATAAGAAAAATGTTAATGTATTTATAATGTGTTCAAATGAAAATATAGAAGAAACAAAAAGATTTTTGAAGAAAAATAATTATTTTGGACATAAAAAGAATTGATTCACTTTTTATACAAAGTGATTTACCATTATTACAATTAGATGGTGTTACATCTTTAAAGGTAAAGGTAAGGTAAAAAGAGCATCAAGTGGACATCGGAGCTGTATATGAAGCTAAATGATGAATCAAAAAGAATTAGTAGAAAAACTTCGAATAGAAAAGTTTTTAATTACAAATGTAGATAATATATTATCGAATTTACTTGATTATGATTTTATAGGAAAAGTCAAAAGATCTAGAACTTGCAGTTAAAAGTGTTGAAAAGGTAGAACCAAATGAAAAAGTAGGACTTTTAAAAAATGAAGATGACAAATTAGAGGTTATAGAATATACAGAAATATCTGTAGAATTAAGTAATAAGAGAGATCAAGACGGATTATATTTAAATGAATCAAATATAATGAGTCAAATAGTAGACTGAAATTTATAAAAAGTTGCAAATATGAATTTACCATATCATGAACAATATAAGAGTAAAGATGGTTATGAATTTATAAAAAGGGAAAGATTTATATTTGATGCATTCCTAAAGGCAGATACATTTGATGTATTTAGAGTAGATAGAACAGATGAATTTGCTCTATTAAAAGGTGCAGAAGGTAAAGACTCACCAGACTCTGCTACACTTTATGTATCTTAGATATCTTCGTAAGAAGAATAAATAGTAAATAAAAATATGTAATAAAAATATCAAAAAGTTATTTTGGCTTTGATATTTTTAGAATAATGTGTATTTTAAATGCAAATTAACCGAGTTTCACATAAGTAGTGAATAGCAAAAATAAAAGTGCAACAAATAAAAGGTATAGAAAAGATACAGACTCATAGTAAAAATATCAATAACAACTACTTTACGAAAGGATATTTTTAATTATGAAATCTGTATCTAATAAAGATTATAATATAGAGTACAAACAAAAACAATACAAACACTTAAATATTAAAGAAAGAGTTATGATTGAAACTATTATGAAAGAGCAACTTGAAGTATATGGGAAAGTAAATATAACTAGTATAGCTAAAAAGTTAAATAGGAGTAAATCAACAATATCTAGAGAAATAAGAAGAAATAGATTTGTAGTGGTAACAGAGGTATTTAATAAGGATAGTATTTTTAAAAAGAAGAAAGTAATAACATTTGAATATGAAAGTACAGAAGCTAATGAGAAAGCATTAAAAAAAGCAAAAAGGAAAAAGGAACAAGTAGAATAAAGCTTTTGTATAATAAACAGCTAATAAAAGAAGTTAATAGGCTTTTTAAAAGAAGAAGGAAAAATCACCTGATATAGTAGCATATAAGATAAGGAGAATAAAACTTTTAATGTCAAAGTATCAACAAATACAATATATGATGGAATACGTAAAGGTTATCTTGAAGTTAGTACAAAAGATAGAAAAAGAATGAAAGATAAATCAAGAAGATGTAGAGTAGAAAGAAATAAAATACCAGAAAAGTAAGAAAGATCGTTCTATAGAATTAAGACCAGATTATATAAATAATAGAAAAGAATTTGGACATTTTGAAATGGACTTAGTACTAGGTAAAGCAAGGAAAAGATAAAGAATGTTTGTTAACATTAACAGAAAGAAAGACTAGATTTGAAATAGTAATAAAATTAAATAATAAGTCTTCAAGTGAAGTAATAAGAGCAATAAATAGTATTAAAGAACATTTAAAAGGTTATTCATCTGAGATATTTAAATCAATAACAACAGATAATGGAAGTGAATTTTCAAGATATGAGGAAATAGAAGAAATATTAGGAACGATGATATATTTTTGCCATCCAGGAGCATCATATGAAAAAGGTACAAATGAAAGGCATAATGGAATGTTAAGAGAATATATACCTAAAGGTTCAGATATTTCAAAAATATAGTGCTGAAGATTTAGATAGAATAGTATCAAAAATTAAATGATTTAGAGAGAAAAAGTTAAATTATTATACACCATACATGAAAAATATTAGAAGAGTATGATAGCATAGAAGGAACAGAGTTATTATTTAACTGCAAACTGCAGTAAATAACTAAAAAAATAAAAAGTAATGGCTTTTGATATTTTTATTATAGAATAGTGTTGCACTTTGAATGCAAATTGACTGAGTTTACATAAGTTGACAATTAACTCAAAAATATGTTATTATATGTATGTAAAAATTTATATATGTAATCCATAATTAGAGATTACAGAGGAGGAAAAAAGATGATTAAAAAGTATTCAAGCAGAGAGATTAACAGGTGCCTATGTGCAAAAAGGTATGGAAGTAGTTGAAAATGGTAGATATGGTGTTTGTATTTTGGCAGGAGGCCAAGGAACTCGGCTAGAGTTCAATGGGCCGAAGGGATGTTGCCCAGTCAATACAGGTGATAAACTACAAGAAATCTTCAAGTTCCATATAGAACAATTAAAAAGGGACAAATGTTCTATTTTTATAATGTGTTCGAGGGAAAAATATATGAGACAGAAGATTATTTTGACTCGTACATGAAGAAGAATTAAAAGATATGGGTTATTCCAGAGAAATGATAACTAGATTTGAACAAGAAGAGTTACCTCTTCTTAGATATAATGGGAGAAATTAAAAATTGATGGAAAAATCAAGGATCTTCAGGTCGCGGTGGAGTGTATAAAGCCATCATGAAACCAGAAGTAAGAGAAAAATAGAAGACCTAATCTCAAAATATATCTATGTACAATGTAGATAACATCCTCGAGAAACCGATAGATTATGATTTTGTGGATTAGTTGCTTCAAATGGACTCGAATTGGCAGTTAAATCAGTAGAAAAGACTGAACCAGAAGAAAAAGTAGGATTGTTTATAGAAAGAAATAATCGATTAGGTTTTAGAGTATAATGAAGTAGGCGAAGAGCTAACAGAGCGACGAGATAGTGATGGTACTTTGTGTTTGAAGGCAAACATAATGACTCAAATCATTAGTGTTGATTTCTTAAAAAGGTTTCTAAGATAGAACTGCCTATGCACAATGCTTATAAAAAGAAAATGGGGCAAGAATACATAAAGAGAGAACACTACTTTTTGATGCATTCAAACATGCAGAAAGTACAAAGTTATCAGAGTGAAGAGAGAAGAGAGTTTGCTCCTATTAAAAATAAGGAAGGAAAAAGACTCATTAGACTCTGCGACTTGCTGTATTTAAGATACATAAGAATGCAAGAAGCAAAGCTAAAAAGAGAAAGAATCTAGAATATAACATTTAATTATAAAATAGTCTTAAACATAATTGTTTAAGGCTATGTATTTGACTATATGATTTGTATTAAATATAATTTGAGTATAGACAAAAATAATTTGATGAGAAAAGTTATGGAAGATATTGATATAAATGAATTATAAACATTGGATAGAAAATGTTAGTGAAGATGAGAAGGGCTGAACTGAAGGCTTATCTGATAAAGAAACAATAGACAGATATTATATGGATTTAGAGTTTGGTACAGCAGGATTACGTGGAGTTATGGAATCTTGGAAAAATAGAATGAATACATATACGCATCTAGAGCAACACAAGCCATTTCACAATATATTTTAAAAAGAGGAATGGAAAAGAGGTGTGCAATACTTTATGATACACAAGGAATAATTCTAGGAAGTTTGCAGAACATACAGCAAGAGTATTAATTGCAAATGGAATAAAGGTATATCTTTTTGATAGATATAGACCGGTACCTGTATTATCTTTTTCAACAAGAGATTTAAATGCATTTATGGGAATAATGATAACAACAAGTCATAACCCCTAAAAGAATATAATGGGTATAAGGTGTTTGATGAAACAGGACTTCAAATAGGTAAAAAGGTTGCAGATGAAGTTATGGAAAAATATCAATAATACTAATATTTTTTTAATGGGTTAAGAAGATTTCGAAGAAGAGTTTAATAATATGATTAATGGTGAAGATTCATTATTTGAAATTGTAGGGAAAAACAAAGAAAGAAGATATTTAGATATATTAAAAACAAGGATATTAAAATGATAAAGAGATAGAAGATGTGAAAGAAGAAGATAAAAGGTTGTATATACACCACTTCATGGAACAGGAGATCTAGTTGTAAAATAGGCTTTAAAGAACTTGGATATGAAAATATAATACCAGTAAAAGGAACAACAAGTAGTAGATGGAGTATTTGAACAGTACAGTCTCCAAATCCAGAAAATGTAGAAGCATTTGAAATGGCTATAAAACTTGCAGATGAAAAAGGTGCAGATATTTGTTAGGAACAGATCCCAGACTGTGATAGATTACGGAATATTAATAAGAAAAGATGGTAAATTTAAACCTCTTACAGGTAATCAAATAGGTGTTATAATGCTTGAATATATATTAAGTCAAATGAAAAGAAAAATATGTTAAAAGATAATTATTATATATCAACAAGTATTGTATCAACAAATTTAACAAAAATAGCAAATGCATATGGAATTAAAATGTTATGAAACATTAACAGGGATTTAAAAACTTATGTAGTGCTTCAAAAGATCCAAAAGAAGAATTCTTATTTGATTTGAAGAAAGTTTTCGGATACCTATATGGTGATCATGCAAGAGATAAAGATCGGTGTTGTAGCATCAATGTTAATGCTTGAAATAGTTGCATATTATCATAAGGAAAAATAAGAACTTATTTGATGTCTTAGAAGATATATATATGAAATATGGATACTATATGGAAAAAGGAGAATCAATAGTATTAAAAAGGTATAGAAGGTAAAGAAAAGATAAAGAAAAATGGATAGTTTAAGAAATACTGTTATAACAGAAATAGAAGGTATAAAAGTATTAAAAACAAGAGATTATGAAAAGATAGAAGAACAAAAATCAAATGTTATGTATTATGAACTTGAAAATGATAGTTGGCTTGCTGTTAGACCTTCAGGAACAGAACCAAAGATAAAATTCTATAGGAGTATGTGCAGATAAAAAGAAGATGCAAGCAATTATGGATAAACTAAAAAGATTTATAAAAATTATAAAAAAATAAAAATATATAATGTAAACTTTAAAAATATGCAAATAAATTTTAAAAAGTTAATTAGATACTACTATAAATAAAGGAAAAAGATAACTATATATAAAAAACAAAAGTTATCACATAGTTATCACATTTTTCCACCAAAAAGTAAACTGAAAAACAAATTAAAAAGGTATTAATTTGATAAAATAGACTTTAAAATGCATAAATATAGCTAAAATAGAAAAATATATAATAAAAGTGTACATAAAATATTGAATTATTTGAAACATATTTCATGAAATAAAAATGAAAAACATAAAATGAAAAAGATTTTTAAAAATTTTTACAAAAAGAGGTGAGGATGAAAAACAATATAGCAATATGGGTTATAATTCGGAACAGTCATAATTTTAGTAATTAGTATTATAATATTTGTAATACAAGCTAGAAATAATAGTACGTTTAATTTGATAAAAGAACAAAATACAGAAAAAATGTTTCTCAAAATGTAGGAAATACAGATAGTAGTAGTAATAATAATTCTAATAATCAATAACAATAATAATAATAATAATACATCTGTACAAGAAAATAAAGAAAAAGAGAGACGAAAAGCTTAGTCCTAATGCTATGACTGAAAATGAGGCACAATTAACATATCAATTTCTTACAAGATTATTAGGAAATACTAATATAGGTGATATGACAGTTGAAAGAAAAAGGAAATACTGAGAGGTGTTCACAGAAACAGTTGTAGAAACAGATAGTGCAGAATGTATTTTGATACAGAAACAAAAAGTTTAGAAACTATGTAAATAAAAAGATAAGTATGTAGATAGTTCAGATTTACAAAATGAACAAGTATCACAAATAGCAACACAAATAGTAAGTAATTTAGATTTAAGTAGTATGGTATCAGATATCTCTAAATATTCTTTAGATGAAAGGTAGAAAATTTCAATAATGAGATATGGGCTATGACATTTATGACAAAAAGAAAACACAGATTCACAAATTATAATAGGATTATGATCCTGCAACAAAAAGAATTGGTATCACTAACTATAAGTGAGATGAGATATTTTACCACCAAGCAAGGAAATATATATGTTATGAAAAACAATATTCCTGGTGGTATGGATATATATATAAACTACGAATATCTTGTATAAGGAGGAATTATGGAAGCAAGAAAATGTTTAAGATGTGGGATATTTCATTTAGAAATGATGATGTTTTGTCACAACATGTAAAGAAAAATGATATGAAAGATAGCAAAATTAAATTCATTTATGGATTATAATGGATTAAAATTTAAAAATTACAAGAAAAGAAGCTTTTGATAAAGTTGTATTTGAACTTGGAATGAGTTCTGACAAGATATATATGAATACATATATAAAAATGATGTATATGGAAATGATATGAAAAAGGGTAAAGGAAGAGATTATATAATGACAGTTATTGAAGAACTTAGAAAAAGAGGGATGATTGAATAGATTATCTCTTGAAGAAGATCTAATAGAAAGATTAGAAAATGAAAAAGGTAACATTTATTTAGGAATAGACCCAACTGCAGATAGTTTACATGTTGGACATTTAGTTTCTATAAAGTGCTAGAATACTTCAAAAATATGGACATAAACCACTTATACTAGTAGGTGGAGCAAGCAGGTATTGGTGGGATCCATCACAGTAGGACAGAACTTAGAAAAATGCTTACTAAAGAAGATCTAGATAAAAATGTTAAAGCACTTGGCACAACTTAAAAACCTTCTTGATTTTGAAGGAGAAAATAAGGCTGAAGTAATAAATAATGCGGATTGGACAAATAATAGAACATATATTGATTTTTAAGAGAGGTTGGTGTTCATTACAATGTAAATATGATGACAAAAGCAGAATGTTATGCGACAAGATTAAAAGATGGACTTACATTTTAGAACTTCGGATGTATGCTTGTACAAGGAAATGACTTCAAACACTTATAGAGCAAGAAATCGTGTATTAGAAATAGGTGAAATGATCAATGGTCAAATATAATATCATTGGGTTGATCTTGTTAGAAAAGCATTAAAAGAAAAAGTATTTGCAATTGCAGTAAGTTAATTACAACAAAGATGGTAAGAAAATGGGAAAAACAAGAAAAAGGTGCAGTATGGCTAAGTGCTGAAAAACTAACACCATTCTGAATTTTTCAATGCTATAGAAACATTGATGATGAAGATGATTGAAAAGTATGTAAGATGGTATCTGTAACAGATATTGAGAAAAATAGAAAAAGATTTAAATGAAGATCCAAATGTTTTAAAAAGAAAAATTAGCTATGATATAACAAAAAGAGTACATGGAAAAAGAAGAAGCAGATAAGGCTTTAAATACAGCAAAGAAATCAGGAAAGATAAATACAGAAGCATTACCAGTGTAAAAGTAAGCTTGGGAGAAAATATGCTTGATGTATGTATTAAAGCAGGTTTCGGAAAATCAAGAGGAGATAAAAACTAATAGCTTCAAATAGTATAACTTTGGGAGAAAGAGAGTAGAAGTGGGAGATTAGTAGAAGAAAAAGATCTGGATGAAGGAAACAATATACCTAAAGAAAGGTAAAAAGTAGTAGTAGAAAGCGAAAAGAATAAAAATGAAAGCAGTACATAATGAAAATAATCAATAATAACACTAATAGTGATGTTATTATCAATGGGAACAAATATATATATAGCTCATGCGACGAGAAAAGATTAAGTCCTAGAGAGTCTACAAAGAGACTTAGAAAGAGTTAGAGCATTTTTATCCAAGTATAGCAAGAAAAAGTTGATGAACTTAAAAGAAACATCCTAACTGGAAGTTTGAGTTTATAAACACAGGATATACTTTTGAACAAATGACAAGAGCACAGTTTGGAGAAGGAAGAGGACTTAACAATAGTTGTGCACCTATAAATTTAATAGAAAGTTATGGTGGAAAGAATATTTTTCAGATGCATGGATTGATCGGGCAAGAGCACATATAGGGATTTGGATGCAAATACAGCATCAAAAAGATGGCAAGCACCATCATTAAATGCAATTAAATATATGATGGATCCTAGAACATATGTTAAATGAAAATAATATATTTACATTTATGTCATTACAAGGAGTAATAAGTTTAGTGAAGCAAGAGTAAAAGATAGTGCTGCGAGTTCTTGGAGGAACTAAAAATGAAGGAAGAGAAGGAGCAGTTTACAATGTTTCAAGAGAAGTTGATATTGATCTTCTAGAACTTGCAACTAAACTAAAACAAGAAGGTGGATTAGAACCACAACTTGGTATAAATGCATATAATCCTTTTGAAACATAGGAGCAACAGGACATCGGAAACTAAATGATGTTATTACAAAAGGATTGAATTATGCAAAAGATAGAGGATAGGATACATTTGAAAAGGTTTAAAAGGTGGGAGCTGAAGTAATTAAAAAATACTATATTGGGAATAGACAAGATACTAAATATTTTTATGAAGTTTAATGTTTTAAATAATTCAATATATCATCAATATATGCAAAAATATTACAGCACCAATAGCAGAAGGAAAATCTTTAAAAATGGATATAGAAATATGATCCTAATTTAAATGGGGAATACCTATTTAAAAATACCACTTTTCTATGATATGCCAGAAATGATACGCAAGTCCTGATAATGATGATAAATATATCGCAACAGTAATTATAAGTGAAGGGGTGAGTAAGAGCAGATTCTACAAGAAATAGTGATAAGGTGAAAGTTCTTAGCTTTTGGACAAATGTTTGAAGCATTTGAAAAAGTAGAAAAATAGTAAAGATCCAGAATTTGTATGGTATAGAGTAAGGGTTGGTAATCAATATGGATATATACCATATTATAGGGACAAGTAACCCAGGTAATAAATTCTTTGAAATGAAAAATAAGATCAATAATGGTATAGAAGGTGAAAAAGAAAAACAGAAAAATACTAATAAGCCTTCGATGCAAGAAGAAAGTAAATATCAGTATGTGAAGATAAAGATGTAACATACCTATATGGAGTTGTAAATGTACAATCTGTTTTAAGATTTAGAGATAATCCCAGGAATAAGTGGAACAAATGTTATAGGTACAATAGAAAATGATAAGATTATAAAAAGTGGTTGAAAAATCAGGAGAAAAAGATCGGATATGTATGGCATAAGATTGAATATGATGGAAAAAACTGGATATGTATCTAGAAATGCAGTAGGAAACTTTATCAGATATTAACTTTAAGTTTATAGTAAAAGATGGACTTCCAAAAACTTTTTGATGAAAAGTAAGACACAAGAAGATAGCATATTGTTCCAGAAAGTGAAAACTAAAGGATAAATGTTTCTGAAAAATTAAAGAATAAGGTAAGAATAAAAAGATGGAGATATTAATCTTTCATGGAATATTGATGTTGAAGAAATGAAAAACAAAATCCAGAAATAGTAGAATATGGTGAAGGACTTGAAAAGCAAACAAGGACTTCGGAAAAGTAAATACAAGCTATAGTACAGGAAATATTGCAAAACTTAAAAACGGAGAATTTGTAAAGATTATAAGAAAGGGTGATATAACAAAGACCGGAAAAATAGGTATAGGAGATATAATACTTTCAATACAAAAAAATGAATAAAGATATAGATATTGACGAAGATCAAAAACAGCATCATTTGTACAATTAAAAATGATAGAAATACTTTAAAGAATAAGGATTTTGATTTAACATGTGCTTTCAAATATGTGTATGCTGTAGGAAAACAAATAGAACAAAAAGATACCAATAATTAGTAATATGTAATGATAAAAGATGTATAAAGAGGATGTTAAATATATTTAACATTCTTTTCTATTTTAAAAGACTTTTTAAGTATTAGAATTCAAGTATAAACGTATTGTAAATTCATCAGAAACTTGTCATGTATCATTAATATTGAATTTTTGTTACAAATAGTTACAAATACTTAAAAACAAAATTAATATATTAATATAATAGTTAGGAGATATTGTATTTATTAAACAAGGAGTGTATGTATGAGATAGTAATGTTATCATGGAATATCCTCCAAGAGTGACTGGAGGAATTGCTCGTGTTGTTGGAGAATTATCAAAAAGACTTGCAAAGAAGGGCATGATGTTACGGTTGTAACATATAGGAAAGGAAATATGCCATATTTTAAAAAGGAAAAAGTGGTGTAAAAAGTATATTGTGTAGATAATTATCATGATAAACCCAAATAATTTTTATTGAATGGATTATGCAACAATTTTAATATGGTGTCAAAAGTTAATGAACTTATTTTAAAAGGCGAAAAGTTTGATGTTGTACATGCAGCATGATTGGCTATTGCATATCGACGTAAAGACAATAAAGGAGAGTACAAATATTCTTTAATAGCTACAATACATGCAACTGAAAGTGGTAGAAATTCAGGATAAATACAGATACACAAAGATATGCAATGATACAGAATGGATGCTTACATATAGAGGCAAATAGAGTTATTGTAAATAGTAATTTTATGAAATCGAAGTACAAAGACTTTTTGGACTTGATTATAATAAGTAGATGTAATACCTAATGGTATAGATTTAGATAAATTTGATGGTATTGTAAGAAATTATGAGTTTAGAAGAAAAGTGTGCTAAGATAATGAAAGAATAATATTTACGATGGGTAGATTAGTAAATGGAAAAAGGTATACAACATTTAATACATGCAATGCCAAAGAGTTATAAGACACTATAATGATGTAAAACTTATAATTGCTGGTAAAACGGACGGAATGATGGATAATCTAAAGATATAACAAAAATTTGGAATAGAAGAAAAAGTATATTTTGTGATATTTGATCTGGAAATGAAGTACAAAAATGTATAAAGCGAGCAGATGTTGCAGTATTTCCAAGTACATATGAACCATTTCGGAATTGTTGCATTAGAAGCAATGCTTGGTGAAATACCAGTTGTAGCTCAGATGTGGGTGGGCTTGACAGAATGTAGAACACCGGAATAACAGGATTAAAATCATATGCAGGTAATGCAAACTCTATAGCAGATTCAGTACTTAAAGATACTTTTTATGACTATAATTTGGCAGATACTATGACAGAAAATGCCAGAAAGAAGTTGTAAAAGCAAAAACTATAATTGGTCTTTAATTGCAGAAAATACATTAAATACATATAAGTCAAGTTAGTAAATACTAGCAAAAAGAGTAATATTGTTAGTATGAAAGAAATTGAAGAAAATTAAAAGAACAAAACAAATAAGTTACAGGACAATGTTACAGATGAAAATGATATAACATCAAGTTTAATCAAGATGTTACAAAATTACTAAGTTTAATGATAGAAATAAGTTATTTAATATGTAATATAATAGATATTAAGTATAAAATGAAGGCAGGATAAAAATGATAAATATTTATGATGATGTTATAATTTGGTTATGGAATTTAAAAGAGACATGAGCTAACATTTAACATTTAAAGAAATTGCAAAAAGTTAAAAGAAGAAATGAAGAATTATTCAAAAAGTTGAAGAATTTCAAAAAGTCTAACATAGAAATAAATACAGAGGTTTTAATGGAAGGAATGCTGATGAAGGGAAACAAGAAAATCAAAGAAATTATATGAAGAACTTGTAACATATCCATTAGTTGTTGAGTATTTTGAAAAGAACTTGCACTTAACAAAATGTTAGAAGATGTTGAAATTCAATATTTATGAATGGTAAAGATATATATTCTGATGAAATATAATAAAAAGTAAAATAGTGAATAAAAAAATTAAAAGATAAGATAAATATTATTAAAAAGTATATTTATATTAAAATATATGTTTTAAATTAATAAATATCTTATCTTTTTCATTAAAAATAATTAATTACAGTTATTTAGGGTATATTAAAAAGTAATTGTGTTAAATTTTTAGTTATATTAGATATATTAGAATGTGTTAATATTAATTTTGTATTACTAGAAGATTCTTTAATATCTTCTTTTCTATATATTAGAAAAATATGATTACATTTAAATTTTTTTCTAAAAATTTGATATATATTTTTATCTAAATTTGATACTATTTCAAAAGATATATTATTATTTTAAATTTTTAATTTTATTTAATAACTTTAAGGTTTACAATAGTATTATAATCTTCAGTTACATTATTTGTATTAAAATTAAATCATCAAAATCTATCGTAAATTGTAGTTATATTTTTAGATACTTATTATATACATATTAAAAAGTGACAATAATCCCTATATGGTGAAGAGCTTTTTCTAAGTTTAAACTTTTGAAATTACTAACAAAAGAATCAAGAAGAGTTGTTAAAGATTCTACTCAAAATTTTTCATTTGCTAGTAATTCAAACTCTACAAAGACACCTATATATATTTTATCAATCATAACATTATATTCTATATTATTTTCTTTTTAGTATATATCTCTTTGTTTTATCTACTCATCACATATGAATACATATCTAGTGATCCCAATAAGTCTACTAAATATTATATTCATTAATATCAATATTTATGTTATTTTCAGATTTTGCATAAAAATGAGAAAAACTTCCGTGATTTTCCTTTGAAAGTAAGTTCCATAGATTTATTATTTGTTTTTCTTATTCGTAAACATGTTCTATTTTGTATATATTCACCATTTATATCTGTGAAGTATTCATCAATATCATTAATATTAGAATTTTTCATTTTTCAAATTATTTTTCAGAAAGTAAATTATAAAAAAGTATTAATATCCTTAAAAATACTTTTGTTCTATTTCTAATCTTTTACTCATATTAGTCCTCCTCCTCTTTTAATAATTATATCATATACAAATTTATAATATAATTGGGATTAACTGATTTAATATTAATATTTATGTTATATAATTTTTAAATTTACTTTTTAAAGTTGTTACATTTAATATATTGATTTTTATTATAATCTATGTGATAATAATTACATATAGACTAAAAATTTATAATAGTTTTGATTTTTAGTTAAAGGAGTTAAAAATGGAAATATTAAAAATAGCATTAGTTATAATATTTAATATTATAGCATTTATACTTATGGTATTATGTTTTACACAAAGTAAACAAGAGACAGGTATATCTGATGCAGTAATGGGTGCAGGTAAAGATAGTTTTTATGAAAAACAAAAATAGAACAAGTGAAGGAAGAATGGATAATATTATTAGAATATTATTTGTATTCTAGTATTACTTGCTAATTGGATTATATTTTGTGTAATTAATTATGGATATTATAGTAATATAAAAGATATAATTATTAAAAAGGATAATCTATAATTTTAGTATTATATGTTATTCTGTACTATTAATATATTAGTTATATAATTTAAGAAAAAGAGGATAGTATGGAAGTTTTTGCAGATATGCATATACATATAGGTAAGTGAAAATGGTAAACTAATTAAGATTACAGCTCAAAAGAACTAAGGTTTGAAAATAATGAAAGAAGCATCTTTAAATAAGGATTACATCTTATAGGAACAATTGATTGTGCATCACCATATGTTATAGAAGATATTATAAATCTTATAGACAAAAAGAAATATATGAGCAAAAAGAAGGTGGACTTATATATAATAATAAGATATGTATTATTCTTCGGAGCTGAAGTGGAAACAGAAGAAAGAAGAGAAAAATGGTAAAAGGACTTGCTCATAATTTATGCTATTTTCCACATTTAAAAAGATATTATTGGTTTTTCAAAAAGAAATGCAAAATATATTAAAAAAATATAACATTAAGTACACAACATGCAAGACTTTCAGGATATGAACTTATAGACATTGTAGAAAATATAATGGAATATTGGTACTGCACATATATTTACACCACATAAAAAGTTATTATGGGCATTGTACAGATAGGGTTAGAAAAATATTTAAAGAAAAGTTTGATAAAATAAAAAGCAGTGGAGCTCGGACTTAGTGCAGATACAGAATATGCAGATAGGATAAGGGAACTTGCAGGTAAAAATTTTTAACAAATTCAGATGCACATTCACTTCCAAAAGATTGCAGAGAATATAATACATTTGAGATGGAGAATATTTCATTTGAATCATTTAAAAAGTTCTTGGATATGAAGATAAAATTCAAAATGATGATGATAATAAAGAAGTGGATATGAGTAAAATCGATGAGAAAGACAAAAGTAAAATTGAAAATGGAAATAAAAAAATTAAATTATATTGTTTGTAATAATGGAATGTATTCAAGGCTTGGGAACATAATAAGACATATTGTGATATTTGTGAATCTGTAAGTGAAATAGAAAATGGGAAATGCAAGAAAATGTGGAAGTAAGAAAAATAGTTAAAAGGTGTTGAAGATAGAATACTTGAAATAGCAGATGGTGAAAGTATTTCACCAAAAAGAAAGAACCAAAAGTATAATTATAGTGTTCCACTTGAATATATACCAAAACTTGGAAAAACAAAAGAAAAAAATGCTTGATATGTACGGTACAGAAATGAATATACTAAATAAAGGTGAGTATAGAAAACATTGAAGAAAAATTTTTGGGAAAGATCTAGCTAAAAAACATAGAGATTGCACGAAAAGGTGATGTTGTTATAAAAAGTGGCCGGTATATATGGTAAAATTATAATATAGCTTAGAAGGTAAATTTACTTTTGAATAAAATTTAAATAAAAATACGTTTACAAATGAAAAATAAAATGATAATATTAAAATACAAATAAATTATGTAAATATAAAAAACTTATTATTAGGGAAAGATTATGGACAAGGTTGTGACAGATTATCTGAATTTTTGAAAAATACAAAAATCATCAGATAATACAATACAAGCATATAAAAGAGATTTAAATTTATTTTTTTAGAATATAAAAAGCAAATAATATAGATTATTTAAACGTAGAATATGATGATGTACAAAAATATATAGAAAGAATTAAAAAGAAGAAGGAAGAGAAAGGCTCAGAGTATATCAAGAAGACTTGCAACTTTAAGATCTTTTATCGGATACTTATTAAAAATAAGATGATAAAACAATTCCAACAAATAAAATTAGTACTCCAAAGGTTGAAAAAGAAAGCACCTATGATACTTACATCAGATGAGGTTGAAATATTATTATCACAACCCTAAATCAGATGATTTAAAAGGAATAAGAGATAAAGCAATGCTTGAATTTGCATATGCAACAGGAATGAAAGTTTCTGAAATAATAAACTTAGATATAAAAAGATGTGAATTTAGTAGATTCATATGTTGTATGTAATGAAGGATATAGTAAGAGAGTTGTTCCATTAGGGAAGAATATCAAAAAGAAGCTTTAGAAGAATATTTAAAATAATCAAGACCATACTTATTAAAAACAGATGATGAAAAGCCATTATTTGTTAATGTTATGGAAATAGACTTACAAGACAAGGTTTCTGGAAAATTATAAAAACAATATCAAGAACAAGCACATATTGATAAAGAAATTACTCACATGTTTTAAAGACATTCATTCGCGACACTTAGCTTCAAAATGGTTGCAGATGTGAGAGCAGTACAAACAATGCTTGGACATACAGATATTGCATCAACACAAGTATATATGAAACTTAGTGATGATCAATATAAGGAAAAATCATCCAAGAGCATAAAATAAGTGATATAATAAAATAATAAATAGAAGAATTAAATATAAAATCAAAGGGTAAAAGAAAAATTTAGGGTTTTGACTTTATATTTATTTTATATTTTAAATTATAAGAAAAAGAAGGAAATACTATGTTTATAATTAAATTAGATGGTGGAAAAACAATGGAAGTAGATGAAAAAGACATTTTGGCATACTACTTCACATGTTATGGTACAAGCAATAAAAAGATTATAAAAAAATGTTAAACTTGCAATAGGACCAGCTATAGATAATGGGTTCTATTATGATATTGATAGTGAAAAACCTTTTACTACAGAAGATCTAGAAAAATAGAAGAAGAAATGAGAAAAATAGTAAAAGAAGGTTATTCATTAGAATATAGAAAATGAATAGAAAAGATGCTATAAAACATTATGAAGATTTAGGAGAAATCTATAAGGTTGAAATATTAAAAGATTTAGGTAATGATGTTGAAAAAGTATCATTCTATAAACAAGGTGAATTTGAAGACCTTTGTAAGGACCACATATTCCAACTATAAAACCTATAAAAAGCAATAAAACTTTTATCAGTTTCTAGACATATTGGAGAGGTAATGAAAAATAAAATGCTTTCAAAGAATATATGGAGTTTCATTCCTAAAAAATCAATGCTTGATGAACATTTAGAAAAATTAAAAAGAAGCAAAAAGAAGAGACCATAGAAAAATAGGAAAAGAACAGAGCTTTTCATGACACATGAACTTATGGGTTCAGGACTTCCAATATTTTTACCAAATGGAGCTGTTATTAAAAAGAATTCTTGAAAGATATATTGTAGATAAAGAAATAGAACAAGGATATAACCATGTATATTCACCATCACTTGCAAACACAGAATTATACAAGATAAGTGGACACTGGGATCATTACAAAGAAGACATGTTCCTGAAATGAAACTTGATAATGAAAGTTTTGTTTTAAGACCAATGAATTGTCCACACCATATGCTTATATACAAAATAAGCTTCATTCATATAGAGATTTACCAATTAAGATTGGTGAAATGGCACATGATTTTAGATATGAAGCAAGTGGTGCAGATTACAGGACTTGAAAGAGTTAGACAAATGTGTCAAAATGATGCACATATATTTGTAACAAGAAATCAAATAAAATCAGTAGTTGCAGATGTTATGAAATTAATATAGAAGTGTATAAAGATTTTTAGAATATCAGAATATAGATTAGATTATCTTTAAGAGACAAGGAAAATAAAGAAAAAAATACTATGATGATGATGAAATGTGGGAAAAAGCAGAATCAGAATTAAGAGAAATAGTAAAAGAATCAGGGTTTGAATATTATGAAGCAGATGGTGAAGCGACATTTATGGACCAAAAACTGGATGTTCAAATAAAACAGCACTTCGGACATGATGTAACACTTTCAACATGTCAGTTAGATTTCTTACTTCAAATAGGTTTGAACTTGAATATATAGCAGAAGATGGTTCAAGACAAAGACCAATTGTTATATATAGAGCAATACTTCAGGTATTGATAGATTTATGGCATATATTATAGAAGAATATAAGGAAGATTCCCATTATGGTTATCACCTACACAAGTTAAGATTCTTCCAATATCTGATGAACAATTAGAATATGCAACAACTATTGAAAAAGAATTATTAAAAACAAAAATAAGAGTAAAAGTTGATAGCAGAGCAGAAAAATAGGTTATAAGATAAGAGAAGCTGAACTTGAAAGAGTTCCATATATGTAATACTTGGTAGAAGCAGAAGAAAAAGTATTATCTATAAGAAGAAGAGGAAACAAAAGAAAAATGAAGTAATGGATTTAGATGGATTTGTTACAAAACTATTAAAAAGAAATCGAAGAAAAAGAAATTTTCTAGATATAGAATAAAATATTGTATAGTATATCTATAGATATAATTAAAATATTAAAGGAGAACTTTGGGATTATGAGTTTTTAAAAATCTGATTTAAAAACTATAGTGTTAGTATATCACATAATATATTTAAAAATATTAGTAATACTTGTTATTTTAAGTATATTTTTAGGATTAATAGGAATTATAATAATTCGTTTGCTGAATCTAGAAAAAGAAAATAGATATTTCAACAATTGATACAGGATATACTATTAAAAATTAAAGATAGATGCAAAAGTAACACAAACAAATGATATACAGATAACAGAAAGAAATGGATGTATTTTTAACTATGATAAACATGGTATATATAGGGTTATACCGATACAATAATTGCAGATGGAGACAAAAAGCAAATAGATGCAAGAGTTAGTAATGTAACTGTAAATGAAAACTTCACTTCTACAAGCCAAGATGGGTATAAGATATTAAAGATTGGTGATAAGGATAAAACAATAGTGGAGATAAAAATATATAATAAAATATACATATTCAATAGAAAAAATATAATACAAAAGAAGGTATAGATGAGTTTTATTTTAATATAGTAGGAGATAAGATAAATACAACTATAGGAAGTGTTGAATATAAGATTGAGTTTCCAAAAATATAATAAAAGAAAAATATTTACTTATATTCAGGAAGAGATGAATATAAAATAAATGGAGAAGAAACATTAAATGAAGAACAAGGAATAGGTATAGATATATTATCAGATACTGTAATAGCAGGTGAGAATAGATAAACTAATATTACCATTTAGAGCAGTAACTTTAAGAATAAAATTAAGTAAAGATTATTTTATTTTAAGAAATAATTATACAGATATTTTAGCAAAAATAGGAACAACAGTAGCTGTTATGACATTTATATATACACTTATAATCTTGTATAAGTATGGAAGAGATAAAAAGCTTTCAGATATTATAACATTTAAATTACCAAAAGAATTAGATGTATCAAACACATATTATCTTAAGTATAAGACCACAACAGATTATAGAAAGATTGTTCCAGCATTAATTATTGAGTTTGCAAATGAAGGATATATAGAAATAGGTGATGGTGCAGATAGGCAAGAAAAAGGAATATTTGCTAAAAACCTAAAGATAGATTTGATATTGCAAAAATAAAAGAATATAACGGAAATCAATATAGAAAAAAATATTTGATGCATTATTTTCAAAAAGGTGATGTTATAACAGATATTAAGAAAGTTGGACAAAAACATAGTTACAGCAGTTACTGAGAGGAGTAGAAATAATGCAAAAACAGTAAGTTTGATAAAGATGTATATGACCAATCAGGTTTAAAACATGTTTGGAAAATACTAGGTATGACTATAATTCCACTTATAATACTATTTTAGAGCGGTATCGTTTGTAGGAAGTATTGGACTTACATTTAAGATTATTTCAACAATAGCTATATTAGTATCAATATTTATGTTTGTAATGTGTTTAACAAAACATCAAGAACAACAACAGTAATAGGGTTGTTATCCAGCTTATAATTATAATAATAATGTTAGTATATGCAGGATTAGAGGCAAAAATTCATATCTGGATTAGGCTCAGGAGTATATTACATAGTATCTGCGATATTATTATCTCTACAAGTTTTAATAAGTTTTTGGATGGAAAGAAAACACAAAAAAGGAATGATGTATGAAGCACAAGTAAATGGATTTGTTAAATATATAAAAACTGCAAGAGAAGAAGAATTAAAAAGAAATGGTAATGGAACATCCAACAATGTTTTTGATATATTACCATATACATATATTTTTGGAATATCTAAATTATGGATAAACAAATTTAGTAATATAGAAATAGAAAAACCAGAATGGTATACAGAAATGTAGTATTCAGCAATGGCATTTGGACAAATAACTACACGGAGTAACAGAAAAGATACAAGTAGCAATGTCAGATGTAGCATCATCTGTAGCAAAGTAGTGCATCATCTTCAGGTGGTGGTGTATCTGGCGGAGGATTCCGAGGCCGGAGGAGTAGGGTTCTTGGTAAGACTTTTTAAAAACTGATTGTTAAATTATTTTTAACAACCAGTTTTTATATTAGAATTTTTGTATTAGAAATAAAAATATTTATTTTTGTTATATAATTAAAATTGTAATGAAAGCTTTTTGAAATATATTTATTAAATTTGTTTACTTGATATTTTACATATGGTATACTTTTTGTAACAATATGTAAGGGAGAATTACATGAATCAAATATTAGACTTTGAAGAGTAAAGAAAAAGTAATGAGAATAAAAATGAAAATGTTGTTAATAATGACATGGAACAAAATAGAATAAATGATGTAAGGATATCTCAAAATTCAAATGTAAATAATATAGGTAATGGTAATAACTTTAATAATAGTAATTCTAACTTTAATTCTAATTTGAATTCAAACCCTAATAATTCAGCACAAAATATAGAACAAGAGTTGAAAGGGAAAAGATTCACAAACATATGATAATTATCGTGATTATGATATGATGTCTGGAATGAATATGAATGATAGAGGAAATAGAAAATCAAAGTTAGTTATTAAAAATTTTTGCCTTTATACTTATAATTTTTAGCTATAGGAATAGAACATATGCACTTATAACAATAAATAAGAATAATGAGAAAAAGCAAAGCAAACAACAGAACAAAAACAAATAGTTATAAATGTGAGTCAACAAGAGGAAACAAAAAGTAGATATTAAAGTAGAAAGCAATTAATCAAATTCAAAAACTTGCATATTCTTGGAATGAAGATATATCTACAGAAAAGGTTATACAAGGGGAAGGTAGAACTACAATAGAAGAAAAAGGTATAGAAATTCCAAAAGGAAAAATACTTTAAGAGTTTCAGTTGAAGATGTTAGAAATACTAAAGAAAATATAGTTAAGAGTTTACAAATGATAATGGAAAAGATATTACAAAAACCAAAAGATAAATATAGAAGTGAAGAATGGTAATATTGAAATAACAGCAACAGATGATACACAAATGGCATCACTTCAATATAACTGGGAAAATGAAGAAGTAAAAACAACTAATTTAGAAAAATTCTCAAAATAAGAAAGAAAATAAAAGTAAATATAACACAAAAGAAGGTCAAGCACTTCTTAAGGTTACTGCAATAGATAGTTCTGGAAATGAAGAAAAAGAACAAAAAGATTTTAAAAGGGTTAAAAGCACCAAAGATTGATGCAGAACAAACAGCAGATGATATATTAATATATGTAACACATGATGTAGGGTATTCAAAAGGTTGAATATGCTATAAACAATAATAAATATGTTAAAGAACATAGAGATGGTGAACCAGATAATAAGAAATGGACAATAAGCCAAGAACTTAATATGGGTGAAAACTTAATAGAAGTTAAGGCAACTTCGTAGAAGGTATCGAAACACAAGTATTAAGAGGAACAGTAGTAGAAGAAATCAACAACCAACAGTAGGAAATGGTGGTACACAAATCCAGCAACAAACACACCAAATCCTGCAGGAGGAACAGGAACATCAAATCCAAATAATACTAGTTCGTCAAATAATAATGGACAAACAAATAACAATTCAAATACACCATCTACAACACCTACAAATTAGACACAATAAGAATAATTAATATATTTATAGAATAGTTACTTAAGTAATATTAATTAAATGAACAAAGGATAAGGAAAAGAAGAAATATATGATACAAGAAATATGTGTAATTGATGATAGTGGAGCAGATCTAATTGTTGATATTAGAAAAAGCTTTTATGGAAAAAAATGAAAAGATAAAACTTACTTTAAAAACAACAACAAGCCAATTAGAAGAAGTTTTAGATACAATACCAAATTTAATAATTATAAATGAGGATAGACTAGATATAACAATATATGAAAATGGTAAGAAATATAAGGAATGATGATAATAATGCAATAACACCTATAATAGTAGTTTCTTCAAATTCAAGTAAGACACATGCAGTAGATGTTATGAAGGAAATGGTACAATATTATATAAGAAAACCATTGAAAAAGAATATGCATATTATCTAATAAAAAAACTTTTTAGAATTGTTACAAGTAAATAGAAGAATAAGTCCACTTACAGGACTTCCAGGAAATGTACTAAATACAAGCAGAGATTAAAAAGAGAATTTTCAAAAGAGAAAAATTTCGGAATGCTATATTTAGATTTAGATAATTTTAAAAAGCATTTAATGATGTATATGGTTTTTCTAAAGGGGATGAAATAATTAAATTTACAGCAAGGGTTATAACAAAAAAATATTCTTCGGAAATGAAATGATAGAAAAATCCATTTGTAGGACATATTGGTGGAGATGATTTTATAGTAATTATAAATCCTGTAAGATATAATGAGATATGTGAAAAAAATTTTAGAAGAATTTGATACAACAGTTACACAATATTTTTGAAGAAAAAGAATTAGATTTAGGATGTTTTGAAGTACCTAATAGGCTTCGGAGAAATTGAAAGATATCCGCTTACAACACTAAGTATTGGAGCAATAGAGGTGAGATCCTTTGAAAATCAAAAATATTCTAGAAATTGGAGAAATGGGTGCTTTTTGCTAAAAAAAGAAAAGCAAAACAAATGGAAGGAAGTGCCTATTTTATAGATAGAAGACGTTAATAAAATAAATTATAAAAAGCTCTGTACAAAAAAAGAAAATAATAGGATTTTAATGTTTTAAAATTAAGAGGGAGCCATATTAAAAATGGATTTAAAAGTAAAAAAACAATAGTTTTGATTGTTGATGATGAAGAATCGATAAGAGAAATTTTCGAAATATAATTTAGAAAGAGAAAAATTTGAAGTATTTGAAGCGACAGATGGAGAAGAAGCAATAAGAGTATGTGCAGAACATAGACCTAATCTATATTATTAGATATTATGCTACCAAAAAGATGGTGTTTCAGTATGTAAAGAAATTAGATATAAAGCTTTAATATGAAGGAAGTTCCTATACTTATGATTTCTGCAAAGGGGAAGAAACAGATAAAATAATAGGATTAGAGATGAGTTGCAGATGACTATATAACAAAACCATTTCAAGTAAGAGAGGTTATAGCAAGAGTTAAAAGCACATTTAAGAAAAACAGAAAATACAAAAAGCATTCCAAGAAGAAGAATATCAAATGATTGAACTTGAGTTAAGAATTGACTCTAAAAGAAGAGAAGTTTTAATAAGAAATGAAAAATTGAACTTACAAAAGAATTTGATGTTTTAAAGTTTTTGGCTGTACAACCAGGTAATGTTGTTACAAGAGAAGACCTACTTAAAAAAAGTATGGGGGATATGGTGAATATGTAGGGTGAAATAAGAACAATTGATGTAACAATGGCAAGACTTAGAGAAAAATAGAAAAAAGAAAAAGGTGATCCAGAGTTTCTAATAACAAAAAGAGGAGTTCGGATATTATCTAAAAGATGGACAAAAAGATCCCAATTCAGAAGATTCAGAACAAGAATAGGGTAGAAAAATATGCTAAAAAAAGTACAAATAATAATAGTTGTTACAATTTTAATATTAATCAGTATGGCATTGATAACTACATGGATATTACTAACCATCAAAAATAATCTGTTTATAGAAAGTATTACACGGACATCTAATTTATCATATATGCAAACAAATGATATAAGAGAAATTATAGCACAAAATAGGCAATCTGTAACAGCAACATTTACAATTATAACAGTAATATTTATAGTAGCATCACTTTTTACTTAGTAAAATACTAGAAAAATGTATATTAGCACCCTACAATGGAGCTTGTAAAAAATGCAGAAATGATTATACGAGGGTGAAAGTTTAGATACTTAAAGGCAAATTCAGAAAAAAGATCAGGTAGATGAACTTGTATCTATGATTGTAGAAATGGATTATAATTTAAAGGAAAGACTTGAAGAAACTACAAGACAAAAAGGTGAAATAGAAACTATATTATTACATATGAAAGATGGAGTAATATCTTTTTGATATAAAAAGGAAAAATAAGTCATATAAATAAAGTCGCAAAAAGAAAAATTTTAAGATTAAAAAGATCAGATACATTTAAAACAGTATGTGAAAAATAGGACTTACACAAAATTTAGAAAAAGTAATATATATGCAAAAATGACATCACAAGATAGAGAAGTTTTTGTAGATGGGAGAGTATATAAAGTTTTTGCACCACTTAGAACAGAAGATGATAAAGCATATGGTATTGTAATGTTATTTACAGAAATAACAGAGACAGTTGAACTTGATAAGATGAGAAAAAGATTTGTTGCAGATGTTTCACATGAATTAAAAACACCAATAACATCAATACTTCGGTTATTCAGAAACAATCATAGAAGATAGTAAAGAACAAATAAAAGATAAAAAGATACAAGTAGTAATGAACAAACAATATATTTTGTAAAATAAAAATACATAAAGAAGCAACTAGAATGGCAGAACTTGTAAGAGATTTTACTAATGCTTTCAAAATATGATAATAATATTAATGAAAGAGATAAAGAATATTTTAATTTAGTAGATATGGTAAAAGAACTTGTAGAAAAGTTTGAACATATGGGTAAAGAAAAAAATATTAAATTTAAATGTTATGTTACTGCAGATATACCAGAAATTTTTGGGTGATAAATTTGGTATAGAAAGAGTGATTATAAATATTATATCAAATGCTATAAAAATATACTGGAGAAAATCGGGAATGTAGATATATATATGGATTCTATATAATGATGTATATATAAAGGTAAAAGATACAGGAATTGGTATAAAAGAAGAAGATTTAGATAAGATTTTTGAAAGATTTTTATAGGGTAGATAGTTCAAGAGTAAGACAAAAGTGGTGGTACAGGTCTTCGGACTTTCAATAGTTAAAAGAAATATTAAATAAAAATAATGGAAAAATAGATATATCTAGTGAATTTGGAAAAAGGAACAGAGGTTATAATAAGATTTAATAAATCAAAACCAAATATAGAAGAAAATCCTAATAATAAAACAATAGTTAAAATAAGGAAAACCTAAATCAAAAATAAATAAGAGAAGAAATAATAGCAATAAAAATAAAGCATATGATAATAGAGAATAAATAAATTAAAGAGAAAGAAAACAAGAAATATACTAATAATATAATAGTAGTAACAAAAGAAAAAGGAATAGATTTAAAGGAGGCATATATGGCTAAAAAGATTAGGAGTAGTTAAATGTATATTTATTGCAAGTATAATTATAATTTTAAATACAATAAATAGTTTTGCAGGAAATGTTCTTGATAATTCACAAGCATCAACAATTTTAAGTATGCCAATAGTAAAAAAATACTTATTGTTGGATTTGCAGGATAATAATAGTTTCATTATTATATAATGTTTCACAAGAAACTGAAAATTATTCTAAAAGGTTTTGCTGAAAAAGATGAAAAAAATAGAAATGATAATTATTATATTAATGAATATAATAAGAAAAAAATAAAAGATACTTCAATAAAATCAAGAAAATAATAGATAAAGCAAATGAAGAAGAAAAACCTAAATATAGGGAAGAATATATTAGAGAATCTAAATTAGATCAAGAATTATTAGAAGAAATAACACAATTATATAATGAAGAAAATGAAGAAAAAATGACATTAAAGATGTTAAAGATTTAAAATTAGAAGACGATATAAAAAATGATAAAGAAGAAAATGAAGAATTAGAAACAGATAAAATTAAAGAAGAGAAGGGTGAAGAAAAATTAAAAGATGAACCTAAAAACTAGAGAAAGAAAAAGCAGAAGAAAAATACAAGTGATAATTTAGCTGAAGATTTCTTAAATAATTTAGATATGACAATGAGAAAAGGATAGTAATTTTTAAATGGAAAATGACAACGAAAATGAAAGATTAAATGAAGATAATAAAAAATAGTATAAAGACTGAGAAAGAGTAGTAAATGAAGTTTTTAGAATGGATATTTTGTATTGTAATTGCTGTAGTTTTAGCATTTTTGATTAAAGGATTTGTTGGAACATTTACAACAGTTAAACAAGAGTCAATGTATCCTACACTTAAAAATGATCAAAGATTATGGCTAGATAGAACAGTAAGAACTTTTTAATCGGAGAATATAAAAGAGGGGATATTGTAACATTTGAAGCACCAAGAACAACAAATGTATATATATCAAATACAAATCCAAAAAGCAGTATATGATGAAAGACAAAATATAATAGATGTTATAAAACAAGGATTTTTAGAGATTGAAAAGTTAAAGCTTAATCAAAAAGAGTAATAGGTCTTCCAGGTGATCATATTCAAATAAAAGAAGGTTCAGTATATTTAAATGGAGAAAAATTAGAAGAAAATTATTTAGATAAAAAGTGTATTTACAGAATCTTTTGTTTTAAACTAGATTTTACAGTCCCAGAAGGATATTATTTTTATGATGGGAGATAATAGAGAAAGAAGTTCAGATTCAAGGACTATAGGATGCATACCAAAAGAAAAATAGAAGGTAGAGTAGTTCGGAAGAGTATGGCCTATAGAAACATTTGGAAAAATTAAATAATGGAGAAATAATGAACAGTTTAGAATTTCAAAAATTATAGAAACAGATATTAAAAGTGGGAAGATATTGCATAGCTATATGTTCTATGGAGAAAAAGATAGAAAAAAATATAATCAGCAAATACTTCTCTTTTATATAGTATAATTAAAGAAAGAGATATTTTTAAAAGAATATAATAATAACTATAGTGTTATAGAAAAAGAAGAAAGATTATATAATCAAATAATGTCAGGGGTTATAGAAGAATTTAAGATATGATGGAAAAAGAAATGAAAAGTACAAGATATAAGACAGAGTTTTAGTACAGTATATGAAAAACCACTATAATCCCTAAAAGAATATATGTAATACATAATTTTGAATATTTAAATAATAATTCTCAAAAATGCACTTTTAAAAATATTAGAAGAACCACCTAAATATGTAACTATAGTTTTAACTGCTAAAACGTTAAATAATATATTAGATACTATAAAAATCTAGATGTCAAAAAAATATATTTAGCAGAAAAGCGATAAAAAAACAGATTCATGATAATCAAGAAGAAAAAGTTAAAGAATATTCTGAAAAAGGTTAAAAATGATATATTAAATATATTAGAAAATACAAAGATTCTAAAAACACAGTTTTATGCAAATATTCAGATATATTGACAAAAGATAATATATTAGAAATATTAGATGTTTTGGAAGATATTATATATGAAAATATTTTATTATATAATGATATGTATAAGATTATTGTAGAAGCAGAAGAAGAATAAAAATAAATTGTAATTTTGAAATGACAAAAGATTACCTTATTCTAAATATTTGGGATAAGAGTAATATAGAAAGGAAATAATATGGAAATAATAGCATATTTAACAATGTTTATAGATCATATAGTTAAATTTTTAGCACCAAATTATTATAGTACAAACCAATACTTCGGAAGGGTTGCACTTCCAATATTTGCATATTTAATAGTAGAGGGAATGAAAAAGAACAAAAATCAAAAGAAAAACTATATAACAAGACTTTGCAATATTTGCAATAATATCTCAAATACCATATATACTGATGATTAAAGGAATACCAAGTACTAGCTTAACAGAAACAACAGAACTTGAAAAAGTATTAAAAAGTTTTTAATCATTTTACATCATTATTTAATGTAGGATTTACATTACTTTTAGGTGCAATAACAATATATGTACTTGAAAAGAGTAAAAAGAAAAATATGGATTTTTAAATATACAATACTTATAATGTTATCTATATATATATCAGAAACATTTGGATTTGATGGAGGATTTTATTCGTATTTTTAATATTGATGTTCTATTATATACCAATAAAGAATAAAAGTAAAACAAATAATAGTAATGTCAATATTAAATATTATATATGTATTATATATGTCAATACATGTAAAAGGTAATTTCTTTTGAGCTTGTATCATTATATTCAATACAACTATACTCAATATTAGCACTTCCAATTATATATTTCTTAAATATAGATAAAAGAATAAGAGAGTTGAAAGTGCATATGTAAAATTACTTAAATATTCAATATATCCTGTACATATGCTTATAATATTCTGGATAAGATTAATGTTTTTACAATATGATAAATATTAAGTAATAAAAAAATAAAGAACATGTACCAAAAAACTGGACAAAGAAATTTGAAAAGTTTGGAGGTACATTTTTTTATCTATATATATCTTAAATTTACTACATTTTTGTTATTATGAATATATATTGAAAAAGTCGAGCTGTTAGTGATATATTTAAGGTATAATATTTTTATATACATATTTTAGAATATATAAAAATATACTTAAAAATATGTTAAAAAGGAGTAAAATATGGAAATAGAAGTTAATGGAAAAGAATTAAAACCAACAGAATCAATAAAAGAATATATAGAAAAAGATTAACAAGAATAAAAAAATACTTTTAATGAATTAGTTAAAGTAAATGTACAATTAAAAAGAAGAAGGAAAAAAATAAAAGTGGTACAAGTATCTGTAAATGTAGGGAAAGAAAAATTTTAGAGCAATTACAGAAAAATGAAGACTTATATGCAGGGAATAGATAAAGTTGTAGATGTTTTTAGAAAGACAAATTGTGAAAGAAAAAGATCTAAATGAAAAATCAATGAAAAATACCTGAAATGATTGAAGAAAATGATGATGAACATTTAGATATAGAAAATGAGATTATAAAATATCAAACTTATGAAGTAAGACCAATGGATAAAGAAAAATGCTAAAAATATTATTAGCAAAGCACAAAAAAACAATTATTTTTAACATTTATAGATATTGAAACAAATAAGGTAAATGTAATATTTAAATTAAAAAGATGGAAAAACTTTTGGATTAGTTGTTCCAGAAATTTAATTATAAATTGTAGGTGAGGAAAAATATGATTGAAAATGGTTAATATAGATCTTGATGGAACACTTTTTAAATAAAGAAGGAGAAGTTTCATCAAGAGCTATTGAAACTTTTAAAAAGAGCAAAAGAAAAAGACATAGAATTAGTAATAACAACAGGAAGACCTTTAAAGTCTGCAATAACTTTTTCAAGGAACTTCGGAGCTTCTAAATATGTGATATGTCGGCAATGGTAGCATGATTTATGACACAGAAGAGAGAGTCCTATGGAAAGGTTTTTTTAGATATAAGGAAAGTATTTGAAATTATAGATATTTGTAGAAAAAATTCAATATATTATAATATATATACAGAAGATGAAATACTACAGAAAAAACTACAATATAACTTTACTTTTTATCATAAAAGAAAATATATATAAGGAAAAAGAGAAAAAGAACAAATATAAATATTGTGAACAATGTAAAAGATTATATTATAAGAAATAATATTACAGAATTTTTAAAAATTACAGTTTGTGATAATTCAAAGTTAGTTTTTAATAATATATTATTAAAATTAAAAAGTAAAAAATGTAGAGATACTTGATTCTTCTTTTATGACTAGAAAGGTTATAAGAGATGGGACAAAAATGTAGAAATTTCATATTATTATACAGAAATATCAGCAGAAAAATATAAATAAATGGAGAGCAATAGAAGAATTAAAGTAGGATTTTAAATATATCAAAAAGAAGAAATAATGGCAATAGGAGATAATGTTAATGATATTCAAATGATAGAAAATTCTAAAAATAGGGTTGCTATGGATAATTCTTGGATGAGATAAAATTAAGAGCAGATTATATAACAAAATCAAATGATGAGGATGGAGTAGTAGAGGCAATAGAAAAATTTTTGTAAGATATGATAAATATTAAAGGAGAGAAAGAGAGAAGGAAATATAAATATGAATATTGGAATAGATATAGATGGAGTAATAGCAGATATAGAACCATATATTTTGAATATGGAGCAAAAATTATTATATGACAAAGGAAGAACATTAGATGATATAAAAAGAAAAAGAATATGAAACATATGAAATATTTAAATGGGATAGAGATACAGAACATGAATTTTGGGATAATTATGTGTTAGAATATTATAAAAATGCACCGGCAAGAGCATTTTGCATCAGAGGTTATAAAAAAATTAAAAGAGCAAGGGCATAATATATATATAATAACAGCAAGAGGAATTTTCAGAAAAAGATCTATATAGTTACTTTAAAAGGTATGACAAAAGAATGGCTAGAAAGAGAAAAATATATATTATGATCAAATATTTTTGAAAAAAAGATAAGAAGAAAAATAATTCAAGAATATAATATCGATGTGATGATAGAAGATTATGAAAAATATAAGAAATTTAGAAAAATATTGTGAAATTATTGTATTTGACTGTATATATAATCAAAAATGTACATGAACACAATAGAGTAAATAGTTGGTATGAGATATTATATTTAATAGAACATAATAAGGTAAAAAAATAGGAGCTAAATATGTTTAAAAATATTGAAGAATATGATAATAATTGTTTTAAGAATAATATTTGGAATATGTTTTTAATGTTAAAAATAAAAGGAAAAAGAAAATTTGAATATTAAAAAGGCCATATATAATTACTCCAAATCATATTTCGATGTTAGATGCAATTTTTAAGAGTATTTTTAATGGATCAAGATATAATATATATGTCAAAAAGAAGAAAAATAGTAAGATTTTTAATAGGTAGTATTTTAACATATGTTTTTGACTTTAATTCCCTGTAAAAAGAGATGGAAGAGATAGTACAGCAAATAAAAAGCGTATAAGGTTTTTAGATAATGATGGGATAATAGGAATATTTCCAGAAGGTACAAGAAATGGACTTTTAAAAACAGGTAGTAAAAAGGAAGTGTCCTTATAGCTGTAAAGAAAAAAGTACCACAATTCCAATAGGTATTACATATATAAATAAAGGAATCAGAAAAAAGTAATTATAAATATAGGGAGAAAAGTTTAGATATATCAAAATATATAATAAAAAGACTAGAAGAAGTAGTGGATAAAGAAAAAGCAGAAGAATATATAAATGAATTATTAAAAAGATATTATAAGTTTAGTGGAAAGTAATATATGAAAAATGTTAAATAAATTAATTGAGCAATATATTGTGCAAGCTATATTATTATACTTACAATATTATTTTTATCAAAATTTATAGAATATGCAACAAAAAGAAAATGCCACTTGGAAAATATGGAATATGCTCTTTTGGGAATAATTATTTTTACTTATAATATTAGGTATAATATATTTGGTATTAAAAAAGTATTAAAAGATAAGAAAATAACAAAAATATTGATATATAATAATGTTTCTTACAATAGTTTTAATTCCATTTTTGTATTATATAAGTATACATTATTCATATAGACCAGGGTTGGGATATTGATATTATTCTTAAAAATATAGAATATATGTTAAGTAACAATACAGATAAAATAATGCATGGATATTATTCAAGATATGCAAACAATCTGTATATAACATATATTTTTAAATATATATAAATTAAGTTTAAAATATAGGAATACAAAATGGATATTTTTATTACTGTTTATACAAAGTATTATTTTTCTTTAGGTGGACTTTTTAATATATAAAATAGCAAATATGTATTTTAAAAGAAAGATATAAGATATATAGTGTGTATACATGGATATTATATATACTACTTGTAGGGCTTTTCACACATATAGTTCTTACATATACAGATGGGATAGGAATGTTTTTAAGCCTCACTTTTAACATATATAATATTTAAAATAGAAAAATATAAAAATATTAAAAAAGAATAAAAAATTATAATAAGAATAATATTTACATTATTATTTACAAATTTAACAATTATATCATATTATATAAAACCACAGATAATAATAATATCTATAGCATATGTGATAATAAAATCATTAAATATGTTAATGATAATAATTAAAAATTGGAAAAATAAAGATAAGATACAAAAAGATTGTTATAGAGATTTTTAAAAAAATAATATATATTATGTATTTTTGATTATTTTAGTAATAGTTACAGGAATTATGACATATTTAAGTATTAGAAAAGCAAATGATAGTATGGGTATTAAAGTAGATAGAGAAAAGAGATTTAATATAACACATTATGCAATGCTTGGTTGGAATCCTGAGTCAAAAGGTGTATTTACTAATTAAAGATGAAAATTTTTCGGGAAAGTATGAAAAAATTAAAAGAAAGAGAAAAAGCTAACATTGAAGAACTTTTTAAGAAGAATAAAAGAAAATGGGAATAGGTGGTGTAATTAATCAGATAGCAAGAAAAACGCTTACTAATTATAATGATGGAACATTTTTCAGGAGTTGCAACATTTGTATATATAAGAAAAGAGTATAGAATAGAAGGTTTAAATTCTAAATTAAGTGAAACTTTAAAAAAATATATATTATGAAAAACGGTAAGTATAATGTTATATATACACAATTTGTTCAATGTTTGTGGATTGGAATACTAGTTTTTAATATGTTTTCATATAAGGATAGTAAATTTACAAAAGATAGCGATAATAATACTTGGAATACTTGGATTATATATATTTGAAACAATATTTGAGGCAAGATCAAGATATATTTTTGTATATGTACCATTATATATTTTAATTGGAGTAATGGGAATTAAAAATAGTATAAATTGGGTAAGTAAAAAGTAAGAAAAATAATACATATGAAAAATAGAAAATATGATATTATGTATAGGTAAATAATAATAAATAGAAGGAAGATTTAATGAAGTACTCTAATGAATTAATTGAAAGAATAAAAGATGCAAATAATATAGTAGATGTAATAGGAGAATATGTTACATTAAAAAGAAAAGGGACAACACATTTTGGTCTTTTGTCCATTTCATAGAGAGAAAACACCTTCTTTTGCAGTTTCAGAAACAAAAACAAGTATATCATTGTTTTGATAGTCATAATGGTGGAACAGTTATACAGTTTATACAGAATATAGAAAAATATTAGTTTTGCAGAAGCATTAGAAATGCTTGCAGAAAGAGCAAGAATAGAACTTCCTAAAGTAGATGATTCATATAGGGATATAAGATTAGAAAAAAAGAAAGAGATAGCATATAAGATAAATAAATTAGCATCTAAATATTTTATGAGTTCACTTATAACTAAAAATGATAATAGCAAATAAGATAGCACAAGAATATGTTAAGAAGAGAAAAATTAAATAAACAAATGATATTAGATTTTAGTATAGGTTATAGTAAAATAGGTCTTGTTAAAATTTTTAAAAAGCTAATGGATTTAAAGATGAAGATATAATTTCAGTAGGACTTGCTTTTTAAAAGAGATAATGGACTAATAGTTGACAGATTTATAAACCGTTTGATGTTTTACATTAAAAAGATGTAAAAACGGTAGAGTGATAGGATTTTACAGGAAGAAAAGCTTGATGATAATTTAGATATGCCTAAATATATAAAACACAAATGAAAAATATAGTATATTCAAAAAGGAAACAGTCTATATGGACTTGATATTGCTAAAAAAATCATTCAAGAAAATGAAATGATAATAGTAGAAGGAAATATGGATGCAATATCATTACATCAAAGAGATATAAAAAAATGTAGTAGCATCAATGGGGACAGCACTTACAGAAAAAAACAAGCAAGACTTATTTTAAGATATACAAAAATGTTAAAATAGCATATGATAGTGATGCACGAGGAACAGAAGCAACATTAAGAGGATTAGATATATTAAATAGACTTCGGAGCAGATGTAAGAGTTGTAAAAATATGAAGGAGCCAAAGATCCAGATGAATATATAATTAAATATGGAAAAGAAAGTTTTTAAAAACAAGTAAAAATAGTATATCATTATTAGAATTTAAATTAGAGAATATTGAAAAATATAATTTGGAAAATGTTTCAGATAAGGTGAAAATTTGTAGAAGAGGTTATAGAACTAGTTAATAAAATTACAAATGTAGCAGAAAGAGATATACATATAAAAGAAATATCACGAAAATATGGAATATCAGAAGATGCTATAAAATTAGAAGTAGAGAAAGAAACAGAAAAATATTCAAACTTCAGGAATAACAGAATCTTTTTTTAGAAAAATGTAAAAAGAAAGAGAAAAAGACATTAAGTGATAATAAAAATAAGGAAAACTTTTAAAAAATACATAGAAGAACTTATATTAATAAAAAGTATTAGTTATATAATAAAAAGGAAGGGTACAATTTCAAAAATAATATATCACTATCTGTTATATTGATGAAATGAATAGAAAAGTTATAGAAAAAATACTTGAAAAATATTGATTTGATGAAGTTAGACTAATAGATACATTATTATTAGATGAAGAACATATCTAATAGAATAACTGAAATATTATCAAGAGAAGATACTATATTTAAATCAGATATGAATATTGAAGAAAAAGATTCAGGTATTGTTCTTAAAAGTTTTTGAAAAAAGAGACTTAGAAGAAAAAAATGAAATTAATAGAACAAAAGCTTACTTTGAAATTCCAAGAACAGAAGAAAAATAAAGAGATTGTAGCTGAACTTGAAAAAGAGTTTAAAGAAATTATAACAAAATTATATACAAAGTGATAGGTAATATATAGAAAGGGAGAATAAATGAAGCATACAAATAAAATATCTGTAATAGGAGCAGGGTTTGTAGGTTCTGCAACAGTATTTTGCATTAATGGAAACAGGGCTTGCATCAGAAATAGTATTAGTAGATATAAATAGAGATAAAGCAAAAGGAGAAATTTTAGATTTAGCACATGGAGCAAGATTTGTTAAAACCAGTTAATTTAATAGAAGGGAATTTAAGTGCAACTAAAAATAGTGACATAGTTATAATAACTGCAGGAGCAAATCAAAGACCAGGAGAAACAAGATTAGATTTAGTTAAAAGAAATGTAGAAATATTTAGAAATATTGTACCAGAAGTTGCAGAAAAATCACCAAATGCAGTACTTTTTAGTAGTAGCAAATCTTGTTGATATATTAACATATAACATATAAGTTATCAGGATTTCTGAAAAATAGGGTCACTGGAAGTGGTACAGTATTAGATAGTTCTAGATTAAGATATGCAATATCAGAAGAATTTGATATTGATGCAAGAAAATGTACATGCATATATAATAGGAGAACATGGAGATACAGAATTCCCAATATGGTCAAGTGCACATATAGGGTAATATGAGTATAGCAGAATATTGTAGAAGAGAATCAATAGATGTACATCAATTACAAGAAAAAAATAGAAAAGAAAGTAAAAAAATGCGGCATATGAAATTATAAGAGGCAAAAGGATATACAAATTATGCAATAGCATTATCAGTAAAAAGAATAGTAGCAGCAATATTAAGAGATGAAAATTCAATACTTACAATATCTGCATTAGATAAAAAAGAACAAGTATATTACTCAAAACCATATGTTGTAGGAAGAAAAGGGCCTATTTTAGATGTTTGTCCACCACTTGCAACAGAAGAAGTTGAAAAATTGAGACATTCAAAAAAATGTACTTAAAAATAATAGAAGAAACAGGAATTTAAAATGGCTATAAGAAATTTAAGATATGATGGTGATATGATATTATACAAAAAATCAAAAAGAAGTTGAAGGGTTTTGATGAACATATAAAACAGATAGTAGAAGATATGTTTGAAACAATGTATAAATATAATGGAGTAGGACTTGCAAGCACCACAAATAGGTATTTTTAAAAAGAATTTTAGTAATAGATACAGGAGAAGAGGGACAAAAATTAGAAATGATAAATCCTAAAATTACTAAATTAGAAAAAGAAGTAATATTATGAAGGATGTTTAAGTTTTTCCTGATATATTTCGGAAATGTAAAAAGATATAATTATACAGAAGCTGAATATATGACAAAAAAATGGAGAAAAGAAAAATAAAAGCAGAGGGACTGCTTGCACAAGCAATACAACATGAAATAGATCACTTAAATGGAATACTGTTTATAGACCAAGTAATAGATGGTAAGTTTTATACATTTGATGAAAAAGGGTAAAAAGAAGAATATAGTGTATAAGAGTAAGTATGATAAATAAGAGGTAAAAATATGAGAGCAATATATAAAAATGAAGAGTTTTTTGTCAGCAATTTCTATGACCTAAACCTAATAAGTATAGTAACTTATGAAGAGAGAAGTGAAGAAGAAGGATTTGAAGCAAAGAGATTATTATGTAAAATATGTAAAAATTGAAGATGAAGACCTAGAAGAATTGAGAAAAGTCGTTTCTATGTAAGATATAAGGATAGTGTTGAAGAAAATGAAATGTGGATAGTCGATGAAGGAAGAGCGTAGGGACTTATTCCAGATATAGAAAATGGTATAGTTGTTATAGATGTACCCTAATAGTCCAAAAAGATGATACATGGATACAATATGAAAGAGGACATCAGCAAAAACAGATATCACTAAAAGATTGTACAGAATATATTATTAAAACTGTATATAGTAAAAAGATGGGAAAGTTGTAGATAAATTAGAAGAAACAATAAGCGTAAGTGAAGAAGAATTTAAAAAAAGCAATGTTAAAAATAGTAGAATAGAATATAGAAAACAATGTGAAATATTAAATATGTTAAAAAGAGGTCAAATATGAAAGCGATATATAAAAATGAAGAATTTTTGCATCAATTCTCCATAAATTAAACCTAATAAGCATAGTAACTCATGAAAAAGAGAAGTGAAGAAGAAGGATTTGAAGAAAAAGAAATTATTATGTAAAAAGAATAAAGATAGAAGATGAAGACCTAGAAGAATTATATGAAAAAGAATTTTATGTAAGATATAAAAGATAGTGTTGAAAAAATGAAATATGGAAAAATACTATATGGTACAGATTTAGAGATGGATATACAAAGAGGAATAGTTGTTATAACTCTATGGGGTATGAGAAATGATAATAAATGGAAAATAGTTGAAAAAGGAGTATCAGAGAAACAAATATCACTAAAAAGACTGTACAGAATATATGATTAAAAATGTATAGTAAAAAAAGATGGGAAAGTTGTAGATAAATTAGAAGAAACAATAAGTGTAAGTGAAGAAGAGTTTAAAAAGCAATGTTAGAATATAGAAAATAATAATATCTAAATACAATGTATAACATTAAATATGTTAAAAAGAGGTAAAGATTTGAAAGCAATATATAAAAACGAAGAGTTTTATGAGCAATCCGTGAAGGTTTAGTAAATATAGTAAGTTATGATGAAAGAACTAAAGAAGAAGGATTTGAAGAAACAAACAGAGGATATTGGATAAAAAGAATAAAAATAGAGGATGAAGATTTAGAAGAATTGAGTGAATTTATTTTCTATGTAAGATATAAGGATAGTATTATTGAAAAATGAAATATGGGAAATAACATATGGTACAGGTTTAAATATAGATATATCAAGAGGTATAGTTGTTATATCTTCAAATATATATAATTTTCTAAAAGATAAAAACATGGAAAAATATATGATAAAGGATTAGCAAAGAGAATATCACTAAAAAGACTGTACAGAATATATGATTAAAACTATATATAGTAAAAAGCAGGAAAAAGTTGTAGATAAATTAGAAGAAACAGTAAGTGTAAGTGAAGAAGAATTAAAAAAGCTATGTTAGCAAGGAGAAGAAGAAGACAACCTTTTAGAACAGCAAGTCAAATTAATAAAAGAGTAAAAAGAATTATTAAGTAAAATAAAAGAGCCACACTTAATATCATATCCAGTAATATATTTAGATGGATATGAATATTATTTAGCCGTGTTTATAACATTATATAAAGAAGGCGAACTAAAAAGAAGGATATTTAGGAAGACCAACTAAATGGGCATTTTTTTGATATAGATAGTGGTGCATTAAATAAAGAGATATCAAATAAGATTGGAGAACTAGAAGTATTAGATACAAAATGAAGAAGAATTTTCAAGTTCATTATACAATATACAATATAATATTAAATCAGTTGAAGAATATAATGGCTCTGAAGAATATTATGAAGAAGCACTTTAAGATACTTGATAGATGTAAAGAAAGTATTATGAATGAAGCAAAAATTGATTTAGCAGAATACAGAAAATATCTTGGTAAAATATTGAGAAAATGTTCCAGAAAAACTATAGAAGATTTTACTTAGAGTTAAGCATATAGAAATTTAAAATACAAGATTTGATTTTATCCTATTCTTATGTTATAATTTTTACGTATTAAAGCAAATTAGAAAAAAGAACTGGAAGGAGGAATAAAATGGCTAGATGTGAATTAACAGGAAAAAGGTACAACAATGGGACGTAGAATAAGTATAAATCGTTCACAAGTAAGTAAAAGAGCAAAAAGAACAGTTAAAACCAAATATAAAAACTGTAAGATTTGAAACAACTGGAGGAGATTTCATTAAATTAAATGTAAGTACATCATATATGAGAACATTAAAGAAAAAAAGGAATATTATAATGAAATCTAAAAAGATGTAAAGGAAATAATAAGAATATTAAAAGAAACATATCCAGAAGCTGAATGCTCACTGGATTTTTCTAATCCCTTTCAAATGGCAGTAGCGGTATTATTATCTGCACAATGTACAGATGCAAGAGTAAATATAGTTACAAAAAGAACTTGTTTAAAGCAGGACCAACTGCAGAAAATGAATGAGTTAACAGTAAAAGAAATAGAAAAATATATAGCATCATGTGGACTATATAAGACAAAAAGCTAAAAATATTAAAAGGGTTTGCTGAAAATGGTAATGGATAAATACAATGGAGAAATTCCAGATACTATGGAAGAACTTGTAAAGCTTCCTGGAATAGGTAGAAAATCTGCAAATGTAATTATGTTAGAAGCATTTCACAATCCACAAGGTGTAGCTATAGATCACATGCTAAAAAGAATTTGTAATAGGATTGGAATCTCAAAAGAAGAATCTCCAGAAAAAATAGAAAAAGACTTACTTAAAAAGATAGATAAAGATGAATATTTTGATGCAAATCATTTATGTGTTTGGCATGGTAGATATACATGTAAGGCAAGAAAAACCAGAATGTGAACGATGTACTATAACAAAATATTGTAATTATTTTAAGATAAAAATATATGATAATAATAAAAAGCACTTTATTAAAAAGTGCCTTTTATTTTTAAATATAATCATTTCTTTTTATCTAGTTTATATGTAATAATGTTTATTATTATACATATAATACTTACAAATGTATTTGGATTAGGTAAATATTTTTAAGCTGGATCTTAATACAAATAAGAAGATTATATATATTATAGAATATAATATAACTTTATTTTTCGTAATGTACATTCTTACAAAAAAATATTATTACTGTTATAAGTATTTGAATAATAATAATCATCTTTTTATCATAAAAAGATAAAAAAATAAGTATTATTTGTAAAACTATCCATATATTGTATGGATTAATTTTAAAAATAAACAAATACATTATAGATTGGCTCTAAAATGAGCTGAAGTATATCATTGGTACCAATAGTCACAATTGCTATGAATATCGATAACCAAAAATAATATACTAAAAAGTTCCAAAAATACCAGTCTCCAATTCTGGCCCATGTAAAGAGTTTCTCATAAACCAAAAATGGATCTCATATTTTGTATTAAATTAAAAATATAATCGATAATGTCCATAATTATTCCTCCTTTTAAAGAAAAACAAATAAGTTCTCTTTTATAATATTTGATTATATTGTATATCATATTAAAAATTTGTAAAGAGTTTAAAGAAACAAAAATGTACCAAGACTGTTCAAATATTTTGCTAGTCTTGGTACATGTTCTTATAATATTGTAACAACAATCCAATTAACGATTATTGATGATTACAATAAAAATTACTATCCATTTTAATGTATTTTTGAATATAAAGTGGTATAAAATTCAAAAATTCATATTTCTTCCTCCTTTTTAAAAAAATTCTTTCAAAAATCTATATTTTATAATTTAATTATACAATGTTTTTAGTTATTTTGTAAAATATAGGTGATAAAGTTGGATTATGGAGTTAGAATTTTAGTTAAAATTGTAAAAATATATAGTATTGTGTTAACATATATGTATATAGTCAAATAAAAAGGAAAGAAATTATGCTAGCAAGAAATTGGAAAAATATTTATACTAATAGCAGTAATAGCATGTTTAATGAATGTATTTGTAAAATTAACAACAGCTATGCCGTTTATAAAAACAGTTAAGTTCAGTAGTAACAAGAGAAGTATTTACAGAAGAAGAGATAAATAAGATAAAGGAAGAACAGGTAAAAATAAGATATTAGACTTAAAATGAAAAGTCAAAGACAGTAGAACTTAATTTAGAAGGGAAATATGTAGAAATACAAGATTAATTTAATAGTAAATTAGGGTGTGTTATAGTGAAAAGAACAAGTTAATAAAAATATATAAAAAGAGTTTTTAAGTTTTTAAAGATGTTAAAGGTAGTTATTAGATTACATTATTTTATATTTTTTCTTGGGGGTTATAGGATTTATTGGCCCTATGATACAAGCAAAATTGATTACAAGTATAACTTAGGTGATGTTCAGAATGTTATTTTTATAGCAAGTACTTTTTAGTAGTGATAATTAGTACAAGAAATATTTTAGACATTTTGTATTAACATTTTGGAGAAAGAAAAATAAGGCCTAATATATTGTTTAATATAAGGAAGGAATTAGTTGATACTGTATTAGAATTAAGATTATCTAATTTTGATAAATATCAAACAGGTATATTTTCAAGAAAGAGTTAAAAATGATCCACAAACAATAACAAGAGTTGTAAATGTAGGGCAAAAGATATTTGTTACAATGTTTTACAAAAAGTTGGTGTAATTATATATGTTATGTATATAAATTGGATTTTAGGTTTGATATATTTATCAGGGTGTAATAATAGTTGCTATTATAGATTTTACACACTCAAGAGAAAAGTAAAGAAAAGAATAAAACAGGCGAGAAAAATCAGATGAAGAAGTTAATACAATTTTTAAGTGAAATAGTGAGGGTATATGATGTTAAATTACTTAATTTTAAAAATTCTATAAAAGATTTACTTATGAAAAAGCTTGATGAAAATAATGATATATCAGTTGATAAAGATAATTATGATAGTTTAACAGATAGAATTAAAAATTGTATTAATAATAACTGTATTTATAGTTGTTGTAGTAGGAATAAAATTCGTGAATTTAGGATTATTAATCAAGTGCTAATCTTGTTGTATTATACTTATATAATGGGAATATATTTTCTTTAATGGAAAATTTTTCATGGCTTTAGAAGTAGTTTAAAAGAACATGAACTTGCAATAGAAAGAATATTTGATTTAGAAGATAATTCAAAATATCCTAAAGATAAGTTTGGTAAAGTTAAAAAGATGATATTAAAGGTAAGATAGAATTTGATAATGTAGATTTTTGGATATAATGAAAATAACTTAGTATTAAATAACTTATCATTTATAATCGAGCCTAAAGATACTGTTGCAATAGTAGGTGCTAGTGGATCGGGTAAAACAACAGTATTTAATTTTGCTTACAAAAAGCTATTTAATTAAATCTGGACTTCTAAAGATTGATGATATAGATATAAATGAGTTAGATGAAAAACAATAAGAAAAAGTATATCGATTATAACACAGTCACCATATATATTTAATATGAGTATTAAAGATAATTTAAGATTGGTAAAACCTAATGCAACAGAAAAAGATATAGATAATGTTTGTAAGAAATCTTGTTTTTATGATTATGTAATGAGTTTACCAGATAAATATGATACTATTATCGGTGAAGGTGGTAAATTTATCTGGAGGACAAAAACAAAGACTCTGCAATAGCAAGAGCACTTCTTAAGGATTGTAAAATATTATTATTTGATGAAGCAACATCAGCATTAGATAATATAACTCAACAAGAAATACAGAGTCAATAGATAATATATCTGCTGATTATACAATTATAGTAATAGCTCATAGATTATCAACAATTATGAATTGTAATAGGATATATATATTAGATAAAGGTAAAAATTACTGCTAGTGGGACACATAAAGAATTATTAAAGAATAATAAAGAGTATAAGAAAATTATATAATTCTGAGGCAAGACAGGAATTAGTTGATTAAAAGAAATATTTAAAATACAAATAAGACTGTAATAATTTATTTTAAATTTATTACAGTCTTATTTTTCTATCTTATAGTGATTAATACAACTTTACTATTTGTGGATCAAATCCCAAAATGAGTAAGTTTTGTCCTTTTTCATAGACGGAATAACATATTCCATCTTGCATATACAAGTTATTTAACTTATACTTTAAAATTTCTATTTTCATCAGAAATTTTTAACTTTGCTAATAAGTCATTAGCAATTTCTATAAGTTCCGAATTTTTAAAAATCTCTTGTGTTATTTTTCAACTTTAAAATCGTTTACAATATAGTTTCGTATTTTAAAGTCGTCTCCGTTTAAATATAGTTGAAATTCTTCGGTTTCACTATTATTTCAGGAATATCTTCAATATTCCCAGAAATATATTCAATAGAGTATTTGGAATTTAATTCTAGATTCAACTTTCTTAGGAAAAATTTTAGCCTTTTGCAAAGCTATTTTGTTTTTCTTCAGAAACTACATTTTTGCTCATCATGATGTTTTTGTTCTTTATCAATAGTTTTATTACAACTATTGAAAAAGAATTAATAGTATTAAAAAGAAAAAAATCATTTTTATCACCCTCACATTTTTAGTATTAATTATATTATAATTTATTTTTAAGGCTCAATGTCAAGAATAGGGTATAAAATCCCTAACTAGGTCTGTAGCCCTATTTTCATGAGCTTATTAAATCTTTCATAGTTCCTATAACCATAACCAATTCTTTATTACTTTAATTTTGTTGTTATATCCTTCTACAAACCATTATTATATCCATATTTCTATTATATTTACTATTTCTTTAAACCAAGAATTTAAAGTACTAGATAATTTGTCACATTTAGCTAGATTAGTTTCTTTTAAGTCTGTTATTAATTGTTCTAAACCTTCTTTAAAAGCTTGTTATTTCAGTTAATTCAAATAATGAATAAAATCTTTAATTAATTCATATGATACTGAAAAATGTATTACTTTTGTTCTTTTAGTCTATCTATTATACATTGTTCTAGCTTATTTAAATTCTTAGGATTCTTTTGTATAACTTTCCAATACCTCTTAAAACTCCTATTTTTACTAGAATTACTATTAAATATATTTATTCTAATATCTCTATTGTCCATATACCTTGCCTTATTACATGATACTTATCTGCAACTATATGAGACATAGGTAAAGTCTGTTAATGACATTTCTAAAAGGTTTAAACATATCTGTAACAACAATAGAAGGTTTAAATTTAGTAATATATTCTTTAAAGTAGACTGATATCTATTTTCAGATATTAATTAACTTATGATGTTTATCATATACAGCTAATTGGTATTTTTCATTACCAAGATTACCTTAAATTCATCAATGAATATTACAGAGGTATCATACTTTTCTTTCTTAATTTCTATACTTTCAAGCGTTCTTATTACAGTACTTATACTCACATTATTCTCTTTTAGCATTTTGTTTAAAAGTCTTCATATCTTTAAATGTTGTTTCTATTCTTTTCTTTATTCTATTAGAGATTCTACATCTTTTTAACAATACCAATACTACTTTGTAATTGTTTTTACCAGTAATCTTACAAATATATCTTTGTTTTGTAAGGTGTAAATATACTGGTATATTATTATATACATCAATTAATATCTTAACAGTTCTATAACTTTAATCTATAGTCTTTTCCAGGTTTCTTATTATTCCTAATACCATAAATATGATATTCTCCATCAATTATTTTTGTTTTTATTATCCTCAACATCTTGTATTTTGTAACTAATCATTATATTATTATCTTGCATAAGTTAAACCGTATCCTTTCTGTTTGCTTACTAATAGGATACTACATTTTTTTAACTTATGCTCTTTTTATGCTCTATTTTTATCATTCTATACCCCATTAAAAGTATAGAGCCTTTTTAATAATTGTAAAATATATAGTATTATGCTAACATATATGTATATATAGTTAAATAAAAAGGAAAAATTATGCTAGCAAAAATTGGAAAAAGATATTTATATTAATAGCAGTAATAGCATGTTTAATGAATGTATTTATAAAACTAACAACAGCTATGCTGTTTATAAAACAGTTAAGTTCAGTAGTAACAAGAGAAGTATTTACAGAAGAAGAGATAAATAAGATAAAGGAAGAACAGGTAAAAAGATAAGATATTAGATTTAAATAAGAAATCAAAAACAGTAGAGCTTAATTTAGAAGGAAAATATGTAGAAATACAAGAAAAAGTGATTCTAAAATTAACCCTAGAATTAATTACTTGATAAAAAGTCGAGTATTATGGTATGATATATAAGTATTAATTATTCGAATAAAAAAATAGAGAGAGGAAGATAAAATGAACAAAGAAATACAACCAGAATTCAAAGAAGTAACAGTTACATGCGCATGTGGTACAGTATATACAACCTACCTGCAAAAGGAGATATGAAAGTGGATATATGTTCAAATTGCCACCCATATTGGTCAGGAAATGCTAAATCAACTACTAGAGGTGGTAGAGCAGATAAATTTAAAGAAAAATATGGTATGTAATAATAAGGATAAGTAAAGCTTTATCCTAAATATTTGCGGGTATAGTTTAATGGTAAAAATTTTGAGCCTGACCCAACGTTGAGGGTTCGATTCCTCTACCTGCTCCATTAAATAATAAAAATAGCTAGTAATGTAAGAATACTTATATTACTAGTTTTTCTTTATATATCAAGGATTATAGCTTTTTAAAAAGATATTTTAGGCTCTATACTTTTTAATGTAGGGTATAGAATGATATAGAAAAGCATAAAAAAAGAGCATAAGTTAAAAATGTAGTATCCTATTAGTAACCAACCAAGAAAGGATACGGTTTAACTTATGCAAGATAATAATATAATGATTAGTTACAAAAATACAAGATGTTAGGATAATAAAAACAAAAAAATAATTGATGGAGAATATCATATTTATGGTATTAGGAATAATAAGAAACCTGAAAAAGACTATAGATTAAAGGATTATAGGACTGTTAAGATATTAATTGATGTATATAATAATATGCCAGTATTTTTACACCTTAAAAACAAAGATATGTTTGTAAGATTACTGGTAAAAACAATTACAAGTAGTATTGGTATTGTTAAAAAGATGTAGAATCTCTAATAGAATAAAGAAAAGAATAGAAACAACTTTTTAAGGATATGAAGACTTTTAAAACAAAATGCTAAAGAGAATAATGTAAGTATAAGTACTGTAATAAGAACGCTTGAAAGTATAGAAATTAAGAAAGAAAAGTATGATACATCTGTAATATTCATTGATGAATTTAAAGGTAATCTTGGTAATGAAAAATACCAATTAGCTGTATATGATAAGCATCATAAGTTAATAAATATATATAAAAATAGATATCAATCTACTTTAAAGAATATATTATTAGAATTTAAACCTTCTATTGTTGTTACAGATATGTTTAAACCTTTTAGAAATGTCATTAATAAGACTTTACCTATGTCTCATATAGTTGCAGATAAGTATCATGTAATAAGACAAGGTATATGGACAATAAGAGATATTAGAATAAATATATTTAATGCTGATTCTAGTAAAAATAGGGAGTTTAAGAGATATTGGAAAGTTATTCAAAAGAATCTAAGAATTTATAAGCAAGAACAATGTATAATAGATAGACTAAAAAGGTCAAAAACAATATATTTGCTGTATCTTATGACTTAATTAAACAATTTTATTCATTATTTGAATTAACTGAAATAACAAGCTTTTAAAGAAGGTTTAGAACAATTAATAACAGACTTAAAAGAAACTAATCTAGCTAAATGTGACAAATTATCTAGTACTTTAAATTCTTGGTTTAAAGAGATAGTTAATATAATAGAATATGGATATAATAATGGATTTGTAGAAGGATATAATAACAAAATTAAAGTAATAAAAAGAATTGGTTACGGTTATAGGAACTATGAAAGATTTAATAAGCTCATGAAAATAAGGCTACAAGCCTCAGTTAGGGATTTTTATACCCCATTCTTGACATTGAGCCTATTTTTATATTTAATGATTTTATACTTTTAAAGTGGAATAAATTAAAAAGAGTTGCTCTCTCTGTAATTTGGTCAGTAGGATCCCAACTCTTTATAATATATATTAACATATTATCATTAATATGTTAAGTGTTTAATTTTAATTTATTGTTTAGTTAAAAAAATTATAAAAAAAGTGTTGACATAGTATTTTCATAATTGATATGTATATTATATTAGAAAAAGATAGTTAAAAGAAAAAGTAAATGGAGGAATAATATGGAAACAGAAGAAATTTTTGAAAAAGGTAAAAACTGTAATAGTAGAACAATTAGGAATTGATGAATCAGGGTAAGAATGGAATCATCATTTCTGATGATTTAGGAGCAGATTCATTAGATATAGTAGAGTTTATAATGGCATTAGAAGAAGAATTTGGACTTGAAATACCAGATGAAGATGTAGAAAAGATAGTTACTGTTAAAAGATGTTGTTGAATATATATCAGAAAAATATATAATAATATAGGATGTTGTTAAAAAGGCATCCTTTTATTATTTTTGTATTGTATATTTAAAAATACATTTTGATATAATATATATAATACTACTTGAAGGAGAGAAAAAGATGAGTTCATTAAAATTATTATTAGAAGCAAGATTAATTATGAATATAGCTATAACAGGATATCCCTAAAGAGACAACAAATTTAAGTAATAGTATAACAAATGCATCAAATGTGTTTAAGACAGAGATAAATATACCGAAAAATGATAATTTATCAAATGTTAATTTTAAAAATATATTTGGTACAAATCCTACAGATGAAACAGCAGATCCTGTTATAGTGGAAGAGAAAAAGATTTTACATATACAGTAATTCTCTTGATAATGATTTTGCATCTATATTAAAAATAGGAGAGAGAGGGATATTAATAGGAGCAGGAAAAAAGAAAATAAGGCAAAAGATTTTACAATATTTAGGTAAAAATAATTTACAATATTTAGATGCGATAATAATGCTTTGGTGCAGATGATGAAGAAAGTAATATTTATGAATTTGCAGAAATGAAACTTACAACAAAAAGTTATTTTAGTAAAATCCAGATTTAGAAAAGAATTCAGATAATTTTAATATAATGAATAAGCTTTTCAAGTATGAAAACAAAATTAAAAGAAATGGGAATAAATGTAGAAAAATTTAAATGATAAAAACAAAAATAGATTTTGTAACTGCTACAATAACAGGATATCTTGAAAAAGGTAAAAACAGCAACACTTACTATTAAAGTAGGGGAACAAAAAAATTTTTATACAAAATGATATGTCTAAAGAAAAATTAAAAAGATATATTAAATGTAGAATATGATGTTTTTGAAGGCAGAAGAAGAAAAAGATATTGATAAAGATATATTTGAAAAAGGTAAACCAAGAAAACTTGTTATATATTCTAAAGATAGATTAGAACCAAGGAATAGGGAACAAGGAAAAAGGAGATAAATACTTAAAACCTGAAGATATAATAGAAGTAAATAATGATACGTATGCAAAAATGGATATGAAGCGAACAGAGGTTATATTATCAGTAAGTAAGGTTACAGTATTAGATGCAGAAAAACAAAATAACCAAAATACAAGAGTAATAAATAACAATAATAATAGTAATGGAAATAATCCAAATTCTACACCAAATGCAAATACTAATAATAATACTCCAAAAACCAAATGAAACTAATAATGGAAATAATCCTAGTGATAAACCAAACAATGAAAGAAGAACAAATAATAATTAATATATTATATCTTTTAAAATACTAGTAAAAATATGTAATAATATTTTTAGTCTTAGTATTTTTTTCTTATTTAAAAATGAATTATATATACTAATTAATAGTTATATATGTTGATAAATGTAAGAATTCAAGATACAATATATAGAATGATATAGATTAGGAGAAATAGATGAAGATAGGGATAGTAGGATTACCAAATGTAGGTAAAAAGTACACTATTTAATAGTATAACAAAAGCAGGTGCAGAAAGTGCAAATTATCCATTTTGTACAATAGAACCAAATATAGGAGTAGTATCAGTACCAGATGAAAGATTAAATGTACTTGCAAAATGTTTAATGCAAAAAGAATAGTACCTACATATATAGAGTTTGTAGATATTGCAGGACTTGTAAAAGGAGCAAGTAAAGGAGAAGGACTTCGGAAATAAGTTTTTATCACATATAAGGGAAGTGGATAGTATAATAGAAGTTGTAAGATGTTTTGAAAATTCAAATATAATACATGTAGATGGAGTTATAAACCCAACAAATGATATAGAAACAATAGAATTAGAACTAATATATGCAGATTTAGAAACAGTTTCAAAAAGAAGAGAAAGACTAAAAACAATTAAAAAGCTGATAAAAAGTTTAATAAAAAGAAGATTTAGTTCTAGAAAAAATAGAAAAAGCATTAAATGAAGGAAAAAGTGCAAGAAGTTTAGAACTTACAGAAGAGGAAAAGATATAATAAAAAGCTTTAAGCCTTTTAACTTTAAAACCACTTATGTATGTAGCAAATGTAGATGAAGAAACAATTCAAGATGTAGAAAAATGAAAAACTTTAAAAAGTTAAACAATATGCAGAAAGTCAAATGCAAAAGTAATACCAATTTGTGTAAAATTAGAAGAAGAGATATCAAGTATAGAATCAGAAGAGGAAAAGAAAAGAATTTTTAGAAATGATGGGACTTGATAAATCAGGATTAGATAAACTTATAGTTGCAAGTTATGATATTTTAGGACTTATGTCATATTTAACAGTTCGGAGAAATAGAAGCAAGAGCATGGACTATAAAAAAAGGGACAAAAAGCACCAAAAAGCAAGATCAAAGATACATTCAGATATAGAAAGAGGGTTTATAAAAGCAGAAATCGTAATCATATGAAGATTTAGTTGAATGTGAAGTATGGCAAAAGCAAGAGAAAAAGGTCTTATAAGAATGGAAGGAAAAAGACTATATAATGCAAGAGGGAGATATTGTAGACTTTAAGTTTAATGTATAAAAGGCAGGAGATAATAGGAGTTAAAATATGCTAGAATTAATAATAATAAGTACAGTAGCACTTATACTATTTTTATATACACTTAAAAAGGTTATAGAAAATTATGATGAAATAAATTTAGTACTTCTTGTTGTTAATGCATTGCGGAGTATTAATGTATCCAGTATATTATGTCATTAAATAAGAATACAGAACATATGCCATTTTGGATTTAAGATAATGAGTATAGTAATAGCAATAGTTATGCCAATAGTAATAATTATAATAGAATATATAGTAAAAATCTCATAAGTGAACTTATGATAATAATTATAAAAAGATGCTAGATTTGTTTCGGAAAAGAACAAGAAGGTAAAAATTAATATTACGTAGTTTAAAAACGTAATTCTAAATCAAATATATTAAGAAAAGAGCTTGCAGAAAATTACGAAAATGAAAAAGAATATGAAAAAGGCTATACAGATATATTTTACAATATTTGAGAACATAGTTGAAAGTAAAAACAAAATGTTCTTGAAAGTTATGTTGAAAAATAAGATTATAAATATTATAAGAAAAATTAGAAATAGGGAAGATAAAGATATTATATTGAAAAGTTTTTAAGGATTAAAAAGGGAAATATTAAATTAATAGAGATTTTAATAGAAATTTTTATAGAAAAATAAGGAAATATAAAGAAGCAGAAAAAGTATTATCAAGAACTAATAAAAAAAGATGAGAATATATCACAAGACACATTATATACATATGTATATGTATTAATACTTTTAAATAATTATATAGAAGCAAGAAAAAAATATTAGAAAAACTTATAACAAGAAAAAGAACAATCTTATCTCCTTTATAAACATTCGGACAAATAAGTATAATAGAAAGAGAACTTGAAAAAGCTAAAGAATATTTAATAAAAGCTACTACATATAAAGATGTAGAAGATATAGTATATTATGAACTTGCTAAGATAGATATACTAGAAGAAAATGATCTTTTAGCAATAGAAAAATTAAATAAGGCTCTTTCACAAATTCGGGAATGTTAGAGATTATAAATGAAAAATCCATTATTTGATAAAGTAAGAACACATACAACCGTAAAAAGTAGAGCTTGTAAAAAGAGAAAGAAAGCCTTAGAACAGTAGTAGAATGTATTAATATATTAGAAGATATTATATCACTTACTATAACACTTGATTTAAAATGAAAAAGAAAAAAATAAAATGAATGATACAATTGATAATATTATAAAAAGAAAAACAAGAGAATAAAACATTAGATCAAATAGCAGAAGAAAAATTTAAACAAAAAGAGTTTATAGAAAACAATATAAAAAATGCAGAATTAGATTAAAAGATATAGAGAAGAAATGGAAAAAGTAATAACATTTGATATATGGGACACAATAATAAAAAGAACATGCCACCCAGAAGAAAATAAAAGTACATACATTAAGATATTATTATTATAAGGAATATAACAAGATAAAAGAAGAATATAGAAATGAACTTACATTATATAGATTAAGAGATAGTATAGAAGTAGAAGAATACGAAAAAGCAAGAGAAAAAGGTGTAGATGGAGAGTGTAATTTCAGAGAAGTACTTGCAACATTAATAGAAAGAACACATTTAGGAACAGAAAAAGAAAAGAAGCGTTAAAAAGAACTTCCAGAATATGAGATTGAAAGAGAAATAGAAAAAAACATATAAATCCGCTGATAACAGATATATTTAAAAATATGATAAGAACAAAAAAATATTGTATTTCAGATTTCATATGCAAAAAGAAGATTTAATAAAAATATTAAATGCACATGGACTTGATAAAAAGTTTGAAAAAGTATATGTTTCAGCAGATATAATGAAAAACAAAAAGAGATGAAGGACACTTATTTGAATATTTCTCAGAGAAAGAAAATATAAAATATGAAAACATGATACATGTAGGAGATAATCAACACTCAGATATAGACATGGCAGGAAGATATGGAATAGAAACAATAAAAATTCCAAATCCTAAAAATATAATTTTTGATATAAAATAATTTAGGGAATATAGACTTAAAAATTAGAAAAATATAAAGAAAGATGCTAAAACAGAAAAACTTAGCAAAACTTACTAGAGAAAATTTAAAAGAATATAAAAATAGTTTATACAATCAAGGAATAGAGTTTTTCAGCAATAGCATATTACTATATATATGACATAATAGTAGATGCAGTACGTAAAGGATATGACAAAATATATTACCAAACACGTGAAGGTGAAAACATTTATAAAATTCCATGAAATTATAGAAAAATAATCCATTCCCATTTAAAGTGCCAAAAGCAGAACTAATAGAAGTAAGTAGAGTTGCAACATTTGCAACATCACTTGATGAATTTAATGTACAAAACTTACTTAGAATATGGTCACAATATAGAGCACAAAGTATGAAAAGCATTATTTAAATCTTTAGATATTGATATAGAAAATATAATGAATACTTTAAAAATATGATATTGATAAAGAAATGACAATATATGAAACCATGGTTTAATTTTAAAGTAACAACATTATTACAAGATAAACAATTTAAAAAGAAATAGAAAAAGAATTAAAAAAAGAAAAAGAGAAAGACTTTTAGAATACTTAAAAGGAAAAAGGAATTGAAAACAAAGAAGGAAACAAGATATATCTAGTAGATATTGATGGAGAGGAACAATCCAAGATAATCTAGCATTTGTACTTAATAAAGTACATATTGAAGGTGGATATATAGCACTTTTTGATTACTATAATCCACAAAGAGAAAATGTAGCTAAAAGAGCATTTATTCGTGATAGTAAGGTTACATGGGGAATATGTAGCACTTACACTTACAATATATGAAATGATGTTTAGTTCAGACACTAAGATGTAGCAGGATATGAAAATGGAAAAGCTATAAGAAAAAGGTAAAAAGAAGAAGTAGACTTTGTTAAAAATATAATCTTGCCTATATGGGAAGGGATGATAGATGGAGCAAAATATATTGCAAAAATTCATGAAAAGAAAGAGATATCATGGAAGATATGTATTTAGGATATATATATAATCTTGCAAGAGAAATAAAAGAAAATCCATCTAAGATTTTAGTAGAAGCATATTATAGTTTAGTATATAACGAAACATTTGGAACAGGTGAATATCTAAATGGAAGACAAAAGGTTACAGGATTAAAGAGATTTAATATATATATGTAAGAAATTTTAATGAGAAAAAGAACCTGGAAAGAAAGTTTAATAGTAGGGAATGACTTAGATTTTATGTATGGCTTTAACCACAAACACATAGTTCCAGATACATTAAGAAAAGGTAAAAAATGGAATAAGAAAAGTATTATCACTAGGGTAAAAAGAGGCGTTAAAAAGCTTGTAGAGGGGCAGTAGCTCAAATTTACTATAAGAAAAATAAAAAGGACAAAAATAGGATATTAGGTTATAATATAACAAGATAAAGGCAGAATATGGGAAATATAGATATATATATTGATGATATTGAAAAAATATAATATAGAAGAAGAAAAGATTAAAAAGATAATTAAAACAACATTAGAAAAATGTATAGAAATCGAAAACTTAAGAAAAGATATAATTATTAATGTGAAATAGTAGAGATGATAGGATAAAAGAAATTAATAATTTTACAAGAAATATTGATAAAGTTACAGATGTATTATCTTTTCCTATGTATGAGGATTTTGAAGAAAAATTAGAAGAAATATATGTGGAAAAATAATATACCAACTATTTTAGGAGATATTGTTATAGATATATTACAAGTAGAAAGACAAGCAGAAGAATATAATACAGGGGATTATAAGAGAGTTTATATATGACTGTACACTCATTTTTATCACTTGATGGGAGAAGATCATATGGAAGAAGAAGATAAAAAGTGATGAGACAAAAAGAAGAAAAATGTATAAAAAGAACTAGGTGAATTATGCAAGTAAAGAAAAATAAAGATGTAGAACAAGCATTAAAAATGCTACAAATGGTATAATGTTAGCAAAGAAAAAGGTGAAAAAGTACATAGAGAATTTGGAATAACAGTTGTAGTACTTATACTAGCAAAAGAATATTTAAAAATATCTAAAAATAGAGTTAATCCTTGTAATATTTGCACTGCACTAGTTATAGTAACAGAAATGATAAATACCGCAATAGAACTTTGTATAGATATATATACAGATAAGTTTAATATGTATGCAAAAAGCCAAAGATATAGTTACAGGAGCAGTTGTTATAAGTATAGTATTTGCTGGGTTTATAGGTACATTTGTATTTTTATGATAAGGTTATGGAAGTTTTAGATAAAATTTTGTAGGAATAGGACGGAAGAGATGACTATATAAAAATGGTATTATTAGTAATACCAGTAATATATATGGCATTTGAACTTTTAAGAAAAATGATAAAAAGAAGTAAAAATAGCATTACCTACTGACATTATTAATAATTCCAGTACTTAGTGTATTAAAAATTAAATACTAAACTTTTAATAGTTGTTGCAGTTCGGCCAATTAGCATTCCTATATATGTATAGTCTTATTGTAGATAAAACAAATGTAGTAGTTGTTGCAAATAAGAAAGAAGATAAGTATAAGGAAAGTTAAGGTAAAAGAGTGGATAATAATACATTTAATAATATATATTTAGGAGAAGAATATTCATATTTAAGACCATATATATCAAAAAGGAATCCATATGATTCTAAAGTATTTTTTTAGTTGGAATAAATCCAGCAACTCCTATAACTCCAATTCAGCTAAATATTGATGAATATATGGGATTGTTGAAAAATTATGAAGAGTTTATGAAATTTTATTCTAAGAGTAGAGAAAAGTCAAAATAAAAAGTAAAATATCAAGGATCAAGAATGGGGATAAATTTTTGGTTAATTGGATAGAACAAGAATTTAATACAGGAGTTATTGAAACAGATATATTTACATATCCAACGAGAAATATAAAAGAATTAAATAATATAGATAAAAATATACTTAACAAAAAGCATAGAAAAATTTTGGGAAGTATTATTAGAGTTTCAGCCAGATATTGTAATCTATATGGTTCATTAGCATTAAAAATGAATTTAAAAATTAGTAATATCTCAAAAATAAGGAAATTAAATATTATTCAGAAGAAGATAAAATAGAATATATAGAAGGAAAAATGCCCATATGCTAAATTGAATATAGGAACAAAGAATGTAAATATTATTGCATGTAGACACTTTAATGTATTATGGCAATAATGGTAATAGTTTTAAAAATTGAGAGAAAATATTAAAATGATAATAGAAGAACATGTCTAATAAATTGACATGTTCTTTTAGGTTCTATATTTCTATTTTTGACATTGAATCTTTCTAAGGACTTTTTAAGTGTTGCACTTCAAGTGTAAATTTATCCTATAGATTAATTAATGTTATTAGGATTAGTTTTTAATGAAAATGCAATATAAGAAAAGAAATGATGGACATATTAATATTAAAAGTATACACTATATAGTATAAAAAACAGTATAAAAATAAATAAAATGTTTAAATTCAACTGTTATATATTATGGAGGATTTATGAGTAGATTTGTAGATGAAACTGAAGAGAAAAAGAAGAATATAAAGTTTAAATATATAGCTATAGGAGTTTTTAGGTGTTACGCTAATAGGAGGATCGAGCATTTGCATATTTAAATAGAGAAATGCTTAGCAATATGTTTAAACCAAAAAAATAATGAAGAAAAAGTAGAAACACTTGACGAGGTTAAAGATGCTAAAAATTAAAAATATATGATGAAAAATCAAAAAAACAAGACCAATAGCAGTAATGCTTGATAATAATAAGTTTGTATGGCCACATTCAGGGATAAATAGTGCATATATGATATATGAAATGGAAGTGAAGGTCGGAGAAAGTAGGCTTATGGCATTATTTAAGGATAAAAAGATTTAGATAAGGTAGGACCAATTGTAGTGCAAGACCCTATTTTATAAACTATGTGTTGGAACATGATGCAATATATGCACATATAGGGCAAAAGTCCACAAGCAGAATATGATATAAAAAGCTTTAAAAATAGCAGATATAAATGGACAACTTTTTGATTCACAAAAGATCAAGAAATACACAAAATGATCATGAATATTGGAGATAGAAAGAAAAAGGCACCACATAATGCATATACATCAATTACTAATTTAACAAATATAGCTAAAAAGTTAGGATATCCTATAGAAAAAACATTTAAAAAGAGTGCTTAATTTATCTGTTGATGAAATAAATTTAGAAAAACTTTCAAGTATTGATGATGTTCAAGATGCAATTAAAATAAGAGCAGGATATCATAGTCAAAAATATGAATGAATTTAAATATAATGAAACAGAAAAAGTATATACAAAAAGCAAAAGGAATTGATGCAAAAGAAAAACTAACAGGAGAAGAATACAAAATTAAAAATCTATAATACTCAAACAACATCAACAGAAATAAGAGATGGTGAGAAATAAGGGAAGACTTGATATAAAGACAGTTGGAGCATTAAAAGGATATTATATAACAAATGGAAAGGCAAAACAAATTATAGCTAGAAAGGCAACAAGAGAAGATATAACTAAAATATTATGATCTAGAAGGAAATGAAATTAAGTTAAATGATGGAAATACATATGTAATGATAATACCAGAAAAAGAAAAAAATAACAATAAAGGGAAATTCTGAAGAATCAAATACTGTAGAAAAAAACAGAAACTAATAAAAAGAAACAAATAACAAGAAAAACAACAGCTAAGAAGACAGGGAAGATAAGAGGGAGAAAATTTTTTTGAAAGAATTTAAATCAGGATATGTAACTATAATAGGAGAAACAAATGCAGGTAAGTCAACATTATTAAATGGACTTATGGGAGAAAAACTCGCGATTGTATCACCTAAAGTACAAACAACAAGAAATAATATAAAAAGGTATATATACAGATGAGAACAAACAAATAATATTTATAGACACACCAGGGATACATAAGGTAAATAGCAAGCTTTCAAGTGTAATGATAGATAGCAATAACAAGTATAAAAGATGCAAAATATAGTACTTTTTGTTGTTGCAGGAAATAAGAAAAAGCTTTAAGTGTCTTTTGATTATAATGTTTTAAAAATTTAAAGAAGTAAAAAGAAAAATAAGAACTTACATATAATAGGGATTATAAATAAAAATAGATAGAATAAAAAGAATTAATTATAGAAAAGATAAAAGAATTAAATGATGAATTAGAATTTGACTATATAATTCCAGTATCTGCAATGTTAAGAGAAGGTATTTCAGATATATTAAAAAGAATAGAAGAATTATTACCAAATGGTCCTAAATATTATTCTGAAGATGAATATACAGACCAAACAGTAAGAGAAATGTGAAGAAATTATAAGAGGGAAAAGCACTAAAATTATTAAAATCAAGAAATACCACATGGACTATATGTAGAAATAGAAAGTTTTAAAGAAGCAAAACTAAAAAGGTGAAGATATAGTTAATATAGAAACAGTAATATATACAAAAAATCCACACATAAGGGAATAATTAGGGTAAAAATGGAGAAATGCTTAAAAGGATAGGAAGCTATGCAAGAGCAGATATAGAAAGGATGCTAGATAAAAAGTTAACCTTCAAATATGGGTTAAGGTAAGAAAAACTGGCTTGATAATGATCTGTTCTAAATAGATTTAAAAAGAAATGAGTGAAAAAAATAGTTAAAAACATTAGAATAATTATAACAGAAACAAGATTTGGGGGATAGGGATAAATTTTTAACAGTACTTTACCCCAAATTTAGGTAAAAATAACAGTATTTGCAAAAGGTCATATAAGGGAAATAATGGCTTTTTAGCAGGAACAGAACTTATGTGTATGTCAAACATGATATTGTATAAAGGAGTAAAAGTTATCATTTAAATGAATTATCAGTAAAAAGAAAAACTTTTTATGATATAAGATTTAATTTTAATAAGCTAGATTTAGCAGTAGAGATATTAAAAGATATAAACAAATATGTAGACGAAAAATACAACAGATCAAAGATATAATAAGACAGAAGAAAAGAAATATATAATATATTTAAACTGTTAGTTGCAACACTATACTATATTTTTAGAAGTAAATGAAGAATTAGAAGAAAAAGAATTATTAGAACTTAAAAGAATAAAATCTGTATTTCTACTTAAAACATACCAAATATTTGCTAATACAACAAATAGTGAGGAATACAAGAAAAATGTTTTAAAATGAAGATATATTAGATATTATTGAATATATTCAAAAAGAAGATATACCAAAATGTTTTAAGTTTAAAGCAAGTAAAGAGAAAAGTGTTACATTTAGAAGATGAGATATTAAACTATATTAGTAGGATATAATTATACATAGGAGAAGAAATGGATTATATTAAAATAGATGATACAGATCCTAAAACATCATGTTATCATTTCTCTAAAATAGCAAATAGAGAAAGTATAAAAAGATTAGGTTTAAAAATCAGTAGCAGGACGGAGAAAAATGCTACAATGGAAGATCATGAAAATCCAACAATATATTTTTATGTATGGAAAAGATGCAATTTTAGAAAATTTTGATGCTTGGATTAGATGGGAATATAATAGAGACCTATGGAAAGAACAACATAGGGAACAAATGGATGAAAAATATAGATGAAGAAATCATGACTTATGAAAGAGTATATGAAGATTTTTAAAAATAGAAATTATTATAAGCTTGATTTAATAGAAGGAAAGAATCCAGAACAAGTGATTATTCTTTAAATGCAGAAGATATAAAGAAAAGATTAAGGTATGAAGATTATAAGAAAGCTTTTTAAAATCATATGAACAAAAAGACTGATTTTAAAACCAGAATATCTATTAAACAAGTAAAATTTATTGATGGTTCACAGACAAACACCAAAAGTTTGAAACAAGACAATTGGAATAGAAATACATATTGGTAATAGAACTATATCTGTAGATAGAATAAAACTTATAGAAACAGCTGATGGTAGGAGTGATGGACTTTCATATTACTGATACATATGATAAACTCAAAGAGAATTTGGATAAAGATAATTTTAAAAATATTAGAAAATTTTTATGACATTTGCTAAAAGAAAAATATCGTGAAGATCCTGATTTTAAAGAAGATAAGGGCGATTGAAGAAGAGATTACTCCTGAAGAAGAAGCAAAGTATGCAGAAATAAACAAAATTAAAGAAAGTAAGAAATTATATAAAAATATAGTATAACAAAAAGATATAGAAAATGCAAAATATGAATTAGAAAATAATGTTTTAGAAAAACAAGATTCACAAGATAGAAATAAAGAGAAAGAACAAGAAGAATTTGAAATAGAATAATATAAGATTTAGATAATAAGAATACTATGATTTTAGAAAAGTTATAGTATTTTTATTTTGTACTATAAAAAGACTATTGACAATTATAATAAAAGGAGTATACTAATATATGAAAATAGTATACTAGTATATTGGAGGAATTATGAAAGAAAAAGAAATTCTTAAAGTAGCAAAAATTATTTTCAAAATATGGATTTAAAAAGTTTCAATGGATGAGATCGCAAAATGCAGGTGTTACAAAAACAGTATATGCAAATTTTGCAAGTAAAGAAGAATTATTAAATAATTAATTAAACTTGAACTCAAGATATGAAAGAAAGATTTGAAAAATGGAAAAAGAATCTGATGATTTTTGAAGGGATTAATAAAGGGTTAATTACTTTACTTATTTTTAGAAAAGAAATAACTTATTTAAAACATTATTTGAAGAAGCAGAGATTTTGAGAAATAAGTCACTTGTTAATAGTATAAAATATATAGAACAAGATGTTATTGATTATATCAAAAGAAAATTAGAAAAGGCAGAACAAGATGGATATATTGCTTTTTGATAATATTGATGTATTAACATTCTTAATATATAAGATGTATATATGATGATTATTGATTGGAATGGATTATATAAAAATTGATGATAAAGAAATTTCAGATAATATAATGAAAAATTTTAAGAAATGGAATTGAAAGAAAGAGAGGGAAAAATGATTAAAAATAAAAGAAAATAGATATTTAAAAATTATTATATTTTTAGTTGTATTATTAATACCATTTATATATAGCTTTTTTATCTAAAAATCTTATTGGAACCATATGGAAATTTATCAGAAATTAAGGTAGGAGTTGTTAATTTTAGATAAAACAGATGATCTCAAAGGAATAGAATTTGTTAAACAATTAAAAAGATTCTAAAACTTTTTGACTTTACTGAGTTACAAATATTGATGATGCAATTAAAGGACTTGGAAATGATGATTTTTATGCATTAATTACAACACCATCTAATTTTACAGAAAATTTAAATAGTGTAACAAGTAAAGAAAAGAAAATTTCAACAATTACATATTCACTTAATAAGAGAAAAACTATTTATCTTCACAAATTATAAATAGGCGTTATGTAGAAATGAAATTAGAAGAAAAAGTTAGTAAAGAAGTTACTAAAAACATTATCAGATAATTTAAAAAGGTTCCAGAAAAATTTCAAAACAACATCAGAAGGAGCAGATAAGTCAAATAGTGGGGTATCTGAGTTAAGCAATGGACTTAATACACTTAATACAGGCACATCTGAACTAAATAATAAGTATTCTGAATTAATAATGGAATTGCTAGTAAAAGAAATGAGTATAACTGAACTAAATAAAAGGGACAAATACATTAAATACAGGAATTGCAACATTATCAGATGGTGTTAATAAATATCAACAGGTGTTGAAACACTTGCAACAATACAATTACATATATAGATGGTTCTAATAAGGTTATTGGAAGTATTGATAACATGTAGATGGTGTTAATAATATAAACACAAATAAGAATAAATTGTTAAACAAAATTATAAGTATGTCTGGTTCAAATCCTGGACTAGTTCCACTGCAAACCGTTAAAAGCTATTATGAACGCTGAAAAATGCACAGAATTTAACTCAAAATGGTAACGCTTTAAAAGTGCGGAGCAACAAGATAAAAAGACCTCTTCAGATAAATTAAAAGCAGGAGCAAGACAATTAGTTATAAAAGATTCTAATGGTCTTACACAAGGTATAGTAAATGGAGTAGGGATTAAAGACAGGAATATTTAAATTAAAAATGGAATAGAAAATTTAACAAGCGGATTATATGTTAAAATGATAATTTAAGAAGATAAATGATGCTATTAATAAATTAGCTAATGCAGTAACACAGCATATAATGGAAGTAATAAATTAGCAAATGGAACTAAAGAATTCAAAAGAAAAATTGATGAAGGAGTTAAAAATGCAAATGAATCTGCAGAAAAATTAGATGGAATTGAAGAATTTGTATCAAATCCAGTTGAATTTAAAAGAAGAATCATATGGTAAAGTTGATTCATATGGTGTTGCTTTTTGCACCATTGTTTATATCTATAGGATTATGGGTTGGAGTTTTAATGTGTTATGTTGTATTATATTATGATCAAAAACATAGGTTTGGAATATTTGATAAAGATACTAAGACAGAATACTCAAAATCTTTGCATATATAGCTATTGGTGCTATAGAAGGAATAGGTACTGATTATTACTTATGTATATGCTTAAATTTGATGTTTCTAGCTTACCCATATATTTAGGAGAATGTATGTTAGTAGGTATTGCATTTATGAGCATTATCTCAATTTTTAATAAGACATTTAGAGATATAGGTGTTTATAGCATTAATTATATTAGCTTCTAAACTTGCAAAAGATTCGAGGGATCTTCCTAGTAGAAACTATATCAGAAGGATTTGAAGGATTTACTGATATACTTCCTCATGACATATTCTATATAGGGCATTTAGAGACATATTGATACCTGCAGATAATAGCTTATTATATAGAAATACATGTATTTTACTTGGAATTGTTATAGGTAAATATTGTTAATATGATTATTGAACTTATTAAGATAAGAATTAATAAAAATATTAAAGAAAAAGATGAAGAAAAATAGAAAGTAAAATGATAAACAAAAAGAATAAAAATAGTAATAGAAAAAGAATGTTATGTTTTAATTTAATCTTTTAAGATATAAGAAATACATAACATTCTTATATTATATAATTAATATATTAGTGGAAATAGAATTATAAAAATTTTACTAAAAACATATTGAATAAAAATGATAAGTATAAATTATAATAGAATATGATAGTAGATAAGAAATAAGAAATAAATATTAAATAAAATTAAGGAGAGAATAAAATGTCATTAATAGATAAAGAAGTAAGTGATTTTAAAGTAAAAAGCATATCACAATGAAGAAATAATAGATGAGAATTAAAAAGATGTAAAAGGAAAATGGTCAATATTTTCTTCTATCCAGCAGATTTTACATTTGTATGTCCAACAGAATTAGAAGATTTAGCAGATAATTATGAAGCATTCAAAAATTAAATGCAGAAATATACAGTGTGTCATGTGATACAGAATTTGTACATAAAGCATGGCATGATGCATCACCTGCAATTAAGAAAAATAGATTATATAATGTTTGCAGATCCAACAGCAGCTTTTAGCAAAAGACTTTGATGTATATATAGAAAATAAGGACAAGCAGAAAGAGGAACTTCATTGTAAATCCTGAAGGAAAGATAGCATCATATGAAGTTGTGTCAGGAAAATATTGGAAGAAATGCAGAAGAATTATTAAGAAAAATTATCAGCATGTAAATTTGTATATGAACATGATGGAGAAGTATGTCCCATGCTAAATGGAGAGAAGGAGAAGAAACATTAAAACCAAGCTTAGATTTAGTTGGAAAAATATAATAGATAAAAAGCTAAAGTAGAAGGAGATATGTTTTTACCATAGACCCTTCTTATTTTAGTGATAATAAAAGCAAATGATTTAAGTAAATAAAGGAGATAAATATGGAAGTGAATGATAAATTATATGATTTAATTATAATAGGTGGAGGACCAGCACGGACTTTCTGCAGGTATATATATCGGCAAGAGCAAAAATACGAGAACATTAATACTTGAAAAAGAAAAAAATTGGTGGTCAAATAACACTTACAAATGAAGTTGTAAACTATCCAGGAGTTTTTTAAAGCAACAGGTGAAGAATTAACAAAAGAAATGGCAAAACAAGCAATAGACTTTGGAGCAGAAATAAGAATGGAAAATGTGATATCACTTTGATTTAGAAGGAGATATTAAAAAGGTTAAAACTGCAAGTGCAGAATACTCAAGCCTTATCAGTCTTTATAGCAACAGGAGCACACCCAAGAAAAACTTAACTTTTAAAGGTGAAAAAGAATATATGGGAAAAGGTATATGCATATTGTGCTACATGTGATGGAGAATTTTTACAGGAAAAAGATATATTTGTAATAGGTGGAGGATTTGTAGAAAGAGAAGAAGGATGTTTTTAAATCTAGATTTTTCAGAAAATGTTACTATGATTGTAAGAGAAGAAGAAATGACATGTGCAGAAACAATTATAGACAAGGTTAAAAATCATACACCAAAGATTAAAAATACATTACAATACAGAAATAAAAGAGATAACAGGGATAATTCTACTAAAGAGAATAGAATTTGTAAAACAATGTTACTAATGAAACATGGGAATACAAAATGATAAAGATATTTTCGGGATATTTATCTTTGCAGGATATATACCAAATACAGAATTATTAAAACAATCAAATGTAGATATAACTATGAATAATCAAGGATATATTGTAGTTGATAATAACAAGAAAACAAATATACCTGGAGTATATGCAATAGAGATATTTGTGAAAAAGAATTAAGACAGGTAGTAACAGCAGTATCTGATGGAGCAACAGCAAGAACAAATGCAGAACACTATGTAAAACGGATTACATAAAAATATGAAATACCATCATTATTTAAAAGAAAAAGAAAATAATACTAAAAAGAAGAAACACCACAACAAACAAAATACAAATATCAGTGATGGTAAATATATAACAGAAGATATGAAAGGACAACTTAAAAACCTTTTGATTCATTAACTAAAAATAGTTATAACAGGAAAATATATATGATGATAATACATCTAAAGAACTGAAAACAATGTTACTTGAAATGGATAATATATCTAAAAACATAGAAATTATAATTGAAGAAAAAACAAAAACAAGAAAATGCAACACACATGTTATATAACATTAGGTGAAAGACTACAAGATGGAACTATTAAAAAGTGTAGGGTATAAGTTCTATGGAATACCAGGAGGACATGAGTTTACAGCATTTGTAGTAACAATGTATAAGGTGTTTGGAGAAAAGTAGAATTAAATGATGAATTAATATCTAGAACAAAAGCTTAAAAGGAAGAATAAATGTAGATATAGTTATTTCTTTAACATGTACTAAATGTCCAGACCTAGTAATGGAATTTGCTAAAGTATTAAAAAGAAGCAACAAACAATGATATAGACATAGATTTAAACATATATGATATAGCATTTGCAGAAGAAAAAGAGAGAGAATACAGTATCTTAAGTGTACCATGTATTATAATAAATGATGATATAGTAGACTTTGGTAAGAAAGATGCAAGTGAGATAGTAACATTATTAGAAAAAGGTTAAATAATAACTAATAGAAAAGAGATAGGGCTACGAAAGTGGCTCTATTTTAATACATTAATTTTATATTAGTATTGAATAAATAAGTTTAATAACATAGAATAAGGATGTTAAAGGATGAGAATGAGATTTATAGGAAATAAAACTAAATTATTAAAAAGATATATTAAAAAGTTATTGATGAAAAATTGTGATGGAACAGAAGAAATATTTTGTGATTTGTTTTCGGGAACAACTTCAGCTTCAAGATTTTAAAAATAGATATAAGATAATTTCAAATGATATTCTTTATTTTTCTATGTATTGCAGATGGGAACAAATAGGAATAATAAAATACCAGAATTTATTATATTGAAAATAAATAATGTATTTGATTATTTAGAAACTGAAGAGTATGATAGATATTTATTTGAAAAAGTTTATATCTAATAATTATTCTCCCAATGGAAAAATGTGAAAGAATGTATTTGACTTGTGAGAATGCATTAAGAATAGATTTTATAAGAAATACAATTGAAAAATGGAGAGAACAAAATTTGATTGATAATAATGAGTATTACTATTTGATAGCTTGTTTAATAGAGGGAATACCATTTGTTTCTAATATTACAGGTAGCTATATGGTGCTTATTTAAAAATGGGATAAAAGGGCGTTAAATAAGTTTGAAATGGTAAGATTAAATGTTATCGATAATAAAAAGAGAAAAATGATTGTTATAACACTGATGCAAATGAATTAATAAATAATATTGAGGGGATATATTATATTTGGATCCTCCATATCAATCAGAGACAATATCTTCCAAATTATCATGTATTAGAAACAATTGCAAAATATGATAATCCTGATATAAAAAGGAAAACAGGGATAAGAGAATATGATGAAGAAAAATCAAATTATTGCTTTAAAAATTTAGTTTATGATGAGCTAGAAAATTTAATAAAAAGCAAAAATTTAAGCATATAATTTTAAGTTATAATCAGGATGGAATTTTTGTCAGAGAAAAGAAATAGAAACGATTTTAAAGTCTAATGGAATTTCGGAGACATATAAGATATATAAAATACCATATAAAAATACTTAAAATAAATTAACTAAAAAATATTGATATGCATTATGAAATATATTTTTTTATAAAAAGATGAAAGAAGATTTATATAAAAATAATAAAGAATATAATAATAAAAATTAATCAAATTTCAAATTTAAAAATTAGTATCTGATGAGAGGAAAAATTGAATATAATAATGGAATTATTTGTAGAAAAATATTTGAAAAGTCCTTTTGAATTATATAGGGGGAAAGTATAAGCTTTTTGCCACAGTTAATTAAGTATTTTTCCTGATAAATACATTTGTTGACTTATTTTCAGGTGGATTTAATGGTAGAATAAATGTAGAAAGTAAGAAAAACAATATGTAATGATATTAATAGTTTTTATAATAGATTTATATAAAAAGTTATATTATACAAGCATTGAAGAGATTATAGAGAAATAGAATCAGGATAGTTGGAATATAGTTATCAAAAGAAATGAAAAAGGGTTTAAAGATTTTAGAGATTTTTATAATAAGACTAAAGAGCCAATAGATTTATATACATTGTCATGTTATTCTTTAATTATCAATTTAGGTTAATAATGATAAAGATATAAATAATCCTTTTGGAAAAATAGAAGTCAATTCTCCAACAATAGAAAAAGTAATTTAATATTATTTCACAGATAAATTAAAGAAAATGAATATAGAATTTATATCTCAAACCTTTGATGAAATTGATTTGAGTAATTTAGGGAGTGAGGATTTTGGATAATATGATCCACCATATTTAATTACAGATGGTTCATATAATGATGGAAATAGAGGATTTGAAGATTGGAAAGAACAGGAAGAATTAAAATTATATAAGCTATTAGATAAGTTAAGATGAAAAATAATGTGAAATTCGCATTATCAAATGTGATAGAACATAAAGGAAAAGAAAATATAAATTTAAAAGAATGGAGCAAAAATATATAGGTTATATATTTAACAAATGATTACTCAATTCAAGCTATAATACAAAAGAGAGAAAAGTATAGAAGTAATCAATTAATTATTAAAAGAAAGGGAAGATATTTTGATTGAACTACAAAAATGAATAAAAGAAATTTTAGAACATTTGGTTGGGTACAAGATCCAAGTGATTTTGAATCATTATTTAAAAGTTGTTTCACTTGATGAGGAATCGAAACACATAAGGAACTTCTATAGAATAAGTTTTTTAATAGAGAGAGATGGAAGAAATCATTTTTATAGAGGAATTAAGAAAAAGCCTTTAAAGTTAAAAATATTCTGATTTAATAGGAACTGCATTTTATCCAAGAAAGATGCAAGATGCAATGGAATTGTGCAGCTACAATAGAAGCGACAAAAAGAAATTTGATCAGTGATTGGCCAGCTGGATAATTTTTATAAGATGGGCACAATGCTTGGGATTTATAAAATACAATTATTATGATGATACATTTGAAATTACAGAGAAAAGGTTTGAAATGGACAAGAGAAGTATAGAAGAGAAAAGCAAAGAAGAAATATTAGAAGGAAGCAATTTAGTTATCCTCCAGCAGTAAGAATACTAAAATTATTATTAAAAGGAAATATATTAACAAAATTTTGAAATTGGAAAGCAATTAGGGTTTATAGGAGAAGATGGATTTACGAAGTTTGTCACAAGAAATAGTGGTAGAAAAACATTAGCTACATCAGAATATGGTAAAGATAAGATTAGAACAGATACAGAAGGTTCTGCAGATAAATATGATAGAATGATAGCAAAGTGGCTACAAAAATTAGGGATTATTGCAACAAGTTGGGAAAAGATGTAAAAGCAAATATAGGAAAAGACATTTATAAGGAACATAGGTCAAGCATATGTAATTACAGCAAAAGGGATAAAAAGCATTAACAAAGTAGATGGAAAAAGTAAACATAAGAAGATTCTCAAAAATGTATCGTGGGAAATGCTTTCAACAAAGGGAAATAATAGGAATTACATAAGCAACAAGAAGAGCATTTGTTTTAAAGATATCAATTGGAAAATAAAAAGGGATAACATTGAAAAGAAATACAATTTTTAAAGAAAAATGATTTATTTGAATTAGATTCAGTTATTAAGGATGATATAGAAGGGTTAATTAATATAGATTAAATATAGAAATTGAAAATAATAAATATTATTTTAAAGATATAATTGAAGATTTTATTATACCCTATAATTGATGATAATGCTAAATCGAATTTTAATCAAGAAAAGATGAATTAAGAGAGAAATGAGACACTTTATCACATTGAATACTTATATTTATTAGATTTAGCATGATAAGAAAGCAAAATAAATTATTTGAAAATGAAAATTTTAGAACTACTTATAAATGAGTGTGAATATAAAGGCTTACATTTAGGCGGAAGAAAAGCCAGATGGAATTATATATACAGAAAAAGAAAAATATAATTATGGAGTAATAATAGATACAAAAAGCTTATTCTAAAGGATATAATCTACCTATAGGACAAATAGATGAAATGATAAGACATATTATTGAAAATAATGAAAGAAATATTAAACGAAATACAAATTGTTGGTGGAATAATTTGAAAAACGTAAATGAATTTTATTTTTCTTTCATATCGGGAGAATTTATAGGAATATTGAAGAGAAAGCCAACAGAATATTCATTTCACTAATATAAAGGAAATGCTATGAGTGTAAAGACACTACTATATTTAGCAAATGAAATTAAAGCTAATAGAATAAGTTATATAGAATTGTTGAATTACTTGATGATAAAGGTAATATTAGATGTGAGGGTGTGTATGGGGAAAATTAAAATTGATAGTGAAATATTATCAAAGATGAAATTAGATTTAAGTAGAAATATTTAAAAGATGATGAACATGCAGATAAAGAAATTTTAATACAAAAAGAAAAGAACAGATAGGGTTATATTAGATATTTTAAATGGAGATGTTGAAGATAAATACATTGATGATATTATTAAAATAATACATACTATTATGGACTTTGTTTATATATGAAACATTATCTTTAAGACTAAATAATAGAAAGATAGAGATAAATAAAGAGCTTTTTAAGAGAATGTATGTATAATTTTTGATGATTTTTAGAGGAAAAATTTAGAAAAACTTTCTAAAGATTCATATACATATATGATAACAGAAGGTGAGGATTATGAAATAGCAAAAGTATATATTATAAGAAAGAAGAAGATAAGTTTATTGAAGAAACAGAAAATTTAAGAAAAATAAGAAAACAATTTGCAGTGATTTTTTTGAAAAATTTATAGATGAAACAAGGAATATTCATATGAAATAGATGAAAGATAAACTATATTTTTAAAACTTTTAAATTATGGTATGATGCAATACTTAAAGTGAACAATAGAAAGAAATAATATTGAGGGATAGTTGATTATCTAATATCTAAGAAACAATATTTAAGAGAAAAAGAAATATCAATCAAAAATATGGCCAAAGAGATAAGAGAGAATAAGGAATATGTAGATTACAAGTTTGATTATATTAAGATAATGAAGAGGAATTTGAAAAACTTAGATACAGAAAGTAATATGATTATAGAAAAAGCTATTAGAACATTAATTGAAAAATAAAAGGATAGATAGTAGTAATGCAGAACCAGGAGATATTAGGTCAAGAGCTATAAATTTAAATAATTCATATATGATTTTTAAAACTAAAAATAATGATTTTAATAATATTTGTATTTTTCATGAACTTCGGACATATAGTGGAAAGACAAATTATAAATAGGGTATATGGATTAACATATAGAAGTAAAAAATGTATTAGTAATGAAACAATATCTAACCTATTTGAACTTTTTAATTGTGGATGGTGCAATTAAATGTAATAAGAAAATAATAGTCTAAATATTAGATATATTGTAGGAAATAGAAATTATGAGACTATTATGCAAAATGCTTTTTACAGGGGACATTAAAATTCCAAAAAGAATATGTAAGAGATATTAGAAGAGAATAAAGATGAAGAACTTACAGAAGAAAAGAAATAAAAAGAGTTAACAACGAAAATAACTGAAGTAGTGAAGAGATACAAAAAGATTATTATGATATGCAAAGTTTAAATTTCAGAGAAAAGATAGGATATATTACAAGAGATGGATATGATATAACAGAAAAAGGAAATCCATCGACAATACGTATATGGAGTAATAAGGTTGTTAAATACTATTATGATATAAAAAGAAGGAAAGATTAATAGTTTAGAAGAAATAGTAATAGATTCAACACAGAATAAAGTATGAAGTAACTAAAAGAAGATGTAGATAGAGCTTTGAGACATATTGAAGAATTAGAGAAATATATTATATAGAATATTTATGCATATATATTATTTGAGGTGAAGGTGTTAGAAAAATATAAGTGAAGAAACTTTAATAGGATTAAGGATAGATAAAGAGATAATAGATAAAAGTAATGGCTTTGATGTTTTATTATGAGAACAATGTTGTACTTAAAATGTAAATTAACTTCACATAAAGTGTTGACAAAATATCTTAAAAGTGTTAATATAATTATGTAATAGTGAAAATAAAAGTGAAACCTATAATTAGAGGTTTCAGAGGAGGAAAAATGTTAAAGAATTTACGTATGTAAGAAGATCAGAAACAGGGAGAGAATACAAAAAGGTTATCTAGTTCAGAATAACAAATGATTAGTGTAACACCACCAAGCGAGATTTTTCAATAGAAGAAATGTTTTATGAAAATAGGAAGCAGTTGAAAAAAGATTTTTCATAGAACATTTTAAAGCTAGTGATAGAGTTGTAAAGAAACAACAGAAAAAATACAGGGTACCAACATCCATCATGAACCCTGAAAAGGGTATTACTTTAGTGTTGATGGTAAACTGTATAGAAGAGATAAAAATTTAGAATATCGGGTATGGTGTGCGCCAATAACTGATGTACTAAGAATACTTTATGAAATGACAGGAGAGTTTGACAACGATGAGAGATACATGGAAATTCCCGATTTACCAGATAATTTTTAAAAGAAAGATAGAATTTAACCTTCTGCAATGCAGAAGGTTTTTGTTAATTAATAAAATATATCTTTCCTAGATTATTTTGTTATAAACAAAATTATTATATAGTATATATTATATTAAAATTATTTTTGCTATTAATTAATAGCAAGAGAGGAGAAAAATGAAAATAATCTTAGTTAAGAACACATTCAAAAAGATGTGTTCTTTTTATAATTCAAACATATTAAAGAAATTAAATGGAAAAATATTTCCAAAAGTATAAAAACAATAAGTATTGGAAAAATATTTCTCGAACATAGTGCTGAAGATTTAGATAGAATAGTATCAAAATTAAATGATTTAGAGAAAAAATTAAATTATTACACACCATACATGAAAATGTTAGAAGAGTATGATAGTATGGAAGGAACAGAGCTATTAATAACTTGCAAACTGCAGTAAAATAGCTAAAAATAAAAAGTAATGGCTTGATATTTTATTATAGAATAATGTTGCACCTAAAATGCAAATTAACTAAATATATCTTGGTTGACAACTTTACTTATAAATATTATAATATATTTGTTTATATCAAACACATATATAGAAAGAGGAATGTGGCACAAAAACCTGTGAAGTCCTCATCAAAGTATATATGGAAGAAAGAACAATTAAAAAGAAATTTTAAAATATTAGGAGGTAAAAATGTCAGTAGTGGCAATGAAAGAATTATTAGAAGCAGGAGTTCATTTTGGACACCAAACAAGAAGATGGAACCCTAAAATGGGAGAGATATATATTCCAAGCTAGAAATGGAATACATATAATAGACTTACAAAAACATCAAAATATTAGATTCAGCACATGAATTTTTCTAAGAAAGATAGCTGAAGATGGTGGAGAAGTATTATAGGAACAAAAACAATCAGAAGAACCAATAAAAGAAGCAGCAGAAATGACTAACCCATACTATGTAAATCACAGATGGTTAGGTGGAATGCTAACAAACTTAAAAACAATAAGAAAAAGTGATATAAATTAAAAAGATACGAACAAATGAAAGAAGAAGGAATGTTCGATCTATTAACTAAAAAGAAGTAATAGCAATAGAAAAAGAAATGGAAAAATTAGAATACAACTTAGGTGGAGTTAAAGAAAATGGAAAGATTACCACGTTATAGTTGTGAGTAGATCCAGGTAAAGAGCATATAGCAGTAGAAGCAAGAACATTAGGAATACCAGTAATATCATTAATAGATACAAACTGTGATCCAGATGGAATTGATTATGTAATACCAGGAAATGATGATGCAATAAGAGCAGTATCATTAATATTAAAAACATTAGCAAGAGCTATAATAGAAGGAAGACAAGGTGAAGAATTAGCACCAGTTCAAGAAGAGTTGTAGCGTAGAAGAAACACTCACGAAGACGCAGAATAATAAAAATAGGAGAAAAATTATGATAGATGCAAAATTAGTAAAAGAATTAAGAGAAATGATAGGTGCAGGAATGATGGACTGCAAGCTTTATCAGAGTTGGAGGAGACTCACAAAAAGCTATAGAGTATTTAAAGAAAAGGAATAACAAAAGCAATTTATCTTCAAGAATAGCGAGAGAAGGTTTAGTAGATGTATATGTACATGAAGATAATAAGATAGCATCAGTTATAGAAGTTAATGCAGAAAACGACTTTGTTGCAAAAATGAAGAATTCAAAAATTTGTAAAGAACTTTGCAAAATTAGTTGCACTAAAAGATCTTAAGGTATAGAAGAATTAAATAATTTAGAATATGAAGATGGAAAGACAGTTAAAGAAACATTAATCAGAAAATAGCAACAATTGGTGAAAAACATGAATATAAGAAGATTTGAAAGAATTGAAAGCACCATCAGTTGTAGCAGGATATTTACATGGAGAAGGTAAGATAGTTGTTTTAGTAGAATTAGAAGGTGGGAACAAAAGATGTTGCAGAAGATGTAGCAATGCAAGTTGCAAGCATTAAATCCAGAATATCTAGATGAAACAAAAATAGAGGAAGAAGATTAAATAATGAAAACATATAATAATGGAACATACTTTAGCAGAAGGAAAAACCAGCGCAATAGCAGAAAAATAGCGAGAGAAGACTACAAAAAGTATTTGAAGAAATATGTTTAGTACATCAACCATTTGTTAAAGATGGAGTTTAAAAGTAAAAGAATATGTTGCAAAAACGGAGGAAAAAGTTACAAAGATTTATTCGTTTTGAAAAAGGTGAAGGTCTAGAAAAGAAAGTAGAAAAACTTTTGCAGAAGAAGTTATGCAACAATTAAAATAATTAAACTAAAAAAGGGCAAAGCTTTTTAAATAAAGTTTGCTCATTTTATATTTTAGAGGTAGATTATGATAGAAATAAGATGGCATGGAAGAGGGTGGACAAGGGTACAAAATCTGCTGTACTTTGGTTTGCAGATATTGTATTTAAAAAGGAAAATATGTACAAGGATTTCCAGAATATGGACCTGAAAAGAACAGGAGCTCTTCTTACAGCATATAATAGGTTGAGTGATAGAAAGATAAAATACATAGCAATATATATAATCCAGACTATATAATAATTGTTGATGAAACACAAATAGATAAAAGGTATTAAAAGAATAAAAGATAATACTATATTAATTATAAACACAGATGAGCAAAAAGAAAAATATATCTTCTAGGTTGAGTTTAACAGAAAGACAGAAAGAAAGAATGGTATGTATCAGCAACAAGGATATCAAGAAAAATTTAGGAAAAGTTTTTCCAAATATACCAATGCTTACAGGGATAATACATAATCTTAATATATAGTAAAAAAGAATATCTAGAGGAAAATAGAAAAAAGTAAGAGAAAGTTTTTCAGATAGAGAAGAATTAGTTAAAGGTAATTTAAATGCAGTAAAAGAAACATGGGAATATTTAGAACAAAATTATAATTAAAAAGAAGAGGTATAAAGTGTTTAAGATAAAATGGGGAGAAAATTGGAAAAATGAAAAGATGGTGGAACAATATAGTTCCAGGAAATTCTAAAGAATTTAAAAACATGGGACTGGAGAACTAAATAAAACCTGTATGGATAAAAAGAAAAATGTAAACAGATGTACATTATGCTGGCCTGTATGTCCAGAAGATTGTATATTAATAGATAAAGAGCAAAAAGATAAGAGGCGAATTTGATTATGAATATTGCAAAAGGATGCTCAGGGACATGAAAGCTAAAGTTTGTCCATATGATGCAATAATAATGGTAAATGAAGAGGAGGCAATAGATGAAGACAGCTTAGTCGGAAATAATGCAGAGCGAAATGCTTTAAGACAAATTGAGTGAAGTGTTTCCATCATTTCAACAACACCATCTACAGAAATACCAGAATATTTTTCAAAATATATAGCAGAAGGAAAAATATTATCAAACTTAATACTTGTAGAAAAGCGAACATAGTGCAATGTCTAGACAATAGGTTCAGCATTATCAATGCAAGAACAGCAACAGTAACATCATCAAATGGACTTGCATATATGTGGAAATGCTACATATAGCATAGATGAGAGCACTCAATTATAATGGAGCTTGTATGTAGAAGTATATCAGGACCACTAATATTCATAATGATCATTCAGATGCAATGGGTATGAAAGATGACAGGATGGATAATGCTATTTTCAAAATAATCAAGATGTATATGATAATACAACAATAGGGACAATGATAGCAGAAAAATAGTAATGTATTATTACCAATAGCAATATGTCAAGACGGGTTTATAACATCACACTCAATAGAAAAATATAGAAATATTAGAAGATGATGAAACTAACAAAACTTGTAGGAAAATATAATAATAATGTAAATCTTTTAGATAAAGAAAATCCAGTAACAGTTATCCATTAGATTTTGCCAACACATCTTTTTGAACATAAAAGATTACAAGTAGAAGCACTGGCAAATGCAAAAAGTATTTAAAGAAATATCAGAAAAGTATGAAAGAATATCTGGAAGAAAGATAAATATGATAGATACTATATGGTAGAAGATGCAGAAACAGTTATAATTGCTATAGGGTCAACAGCAGAAACAATAGAAGAAGTTGTAGATAGAAGAAGAAAAACGGAGAAAAAGTAGGAGTAATAGCAATAAGAATGTTTAGGCCATTTCCAGAAGAAGAGATTATATCTGTACTAAAAATGTTAAAAATATTGCAGTAATGGATAAGGTAATGGATTATTCTTTAAATGGAGGACCATTATATAAAGAGATTATATTCTGCAATATATGATATTAGAGAAAATAAAGATAGAGATAAAGAAAAAGATAAAAACATAATTGTTTCAAACTATATCTATGGAATAGGTGGAAGAGATATAGGAGTAGATGATATGAGGAAATATTTAATGATATATTAGATGATTCAATGATGAAAAAGATAAGATATGTAGGATTAAAACAGAAAGGAGAAGAAAATGCCAGTATTTAATTTAAAAATGTAATGTCACAAACACCATCAAGATTTACAGCAGGTCATAGAATGTGTACAGGATGCCGAGTACCACCAATAGTTAGAATGGTATTAAGAGCAGTAAAAATGAAGACCATGTTGTAATATCACAGCAATAGGATGTTTAGAAGTATCAAGTACAATATATCCATATACATCATGGACAGATTCATATACACATAGCATTTGCATCTTCTGCAAGCAACACTTTCAGGGGTAGAATCTGCACATAGTATTAAAAGAAAAGGTGAGATTAAAGAAAATCAACTACCAAGTTTATAACTTTTCGGAGGAGATGGTGGAACATATGATATAGGGCTTCAGAGTTTATCTTCTACAATGGAAAGAGGGACATGATGATGACATATATTTACTATGATAATGGTGGATATATGAATACAGGAATGCAAAGAAGTTCAGCAACACCAGCATTTGCAAATACTACAACAACACCAGTTGGAAAAGAAGAAAACGGTAAATTAGAAAAAAGAAAAGATTTAATAAAAATAATGGTGGCACATAATCTTCCATATGTAGCACAAACAGCAGCAGTTGGGACTTTTAAAGACTTATATACAAAATCAGAAAAAGCGATATATACAGAAGGAGCAACATTTTTAAATATATTTGCACCATGTCCAAGAGGATGGGGATATTCTGAAGAATTATTAATGGATATAAACAAAGCTTGCGGTAGATACATGTTATTGGCCACTTTATGAGGTTATAGAAGGTAAGTATGTTATAAATTATAAGCCGGTAAAGAAAAAGCCTATAGAAGAGTTTTTAAGACCACAAAAGAGATTTAAACATATGTTTAAAGAAGGAAATGAATGGATGATAGAAGAATTTCAAAAAGAAGTTGATAGAAGATGGGAAGAACTTTTTAAGATTAGAAGAGGTAACAAAAGATATGTAAAATAAAAAGAAAAATTAAGTTGACATAATTTAAAAAGATGTGATATTATATTATTATAAAGATTTAAATTTAATGAATAAATATTAGTATTAAAGGAGTTGAAAAATGTTAATTAAATTAATACGGACAAATCCAAAAGATGAATATAATGTAATAGAAAATTTTAGCATTATATTCTTAAAAATAGAGGATCGAGAAAGAAAATTAAAAATACAGGAAATTTTCTAAAATATCTTAAAGTAGAGGAGCTACAAATAGCTGAGATTATTATAGATGATAATATTAAGAAGAGTAGAAACAGATTTTTCATTAACAGCTAGTTTTGATATAGCTGGAAGTATAGAAATTATATTAAAAATGAAGAGATCATTTATAATAGGATAAATAAGCTAGATATTGTAGATGAAGCTTTTAGATGAATTTTCTTTAGATGTGAAGATAAAAAAATAATCATGATAGAAAAGCTATAAGAACTCTTCAAAAATGGAACTCATTGAGGAAACTTTCATTTAAAAAGAGAGGTGATTGAGGGAAAAAGCACAAAGTTATTGAATAATAGCTATGTGCTTTTTGTTATTAATATATTTTTGAGTTTTTCAAATATAGAGAATATGAAATAGATATAGTATAATTGGAAATATAATTAGAAAGATTAAAGAAGCAAGAGGAATAATAAGTATGAAAATTAGCAAAAAGAGATGTTAGAATGGTATAAGGAAAATAGGGGCTATTAGGAGATTTAAAATAACAGATTCAATGTATATGAAATATTTTAGACAAATAGAAACAATTTAGATTACAATGAAGAGGTACAAATAGTGTTTATAGGATCTCATTGGTGAACAAGGAAGCTTTTTCCATTCAATTCCATGTTTTTGGAGAACTATGTGAGTTGCAATAACAAATAAGGGGAATTATTGTAGCAAAATCTGATGGTGTAATATTTCGATTAAATCAACATTAACAGTACAACTTAGTTATTTTAATGATATAACTAAAGTAGATAGAATTTTATGTCCACACTTATACTAGATAGTATAAAAGAAACAATAACAGTAACATTAAGAAAAAAAGGATGCACAAGTTTTCTATAATCTTATTCGTAGAATATTAATAGATAAAGAAACAATATATACAAAAGAGGAGATAGACAGAATGAGTGATATTAATAAAGAGATTAATTCTTTTTCAAGATTTGAGAAACTATAATAAAGATTGGGAAAATAGAAAAATGAGAATATTTGAGAATGTTAATATCTTAGAAAATGGAGATATATCAATAGACGGCTAATTTTCATCACATATATAATGTTTTAAGAGCAAAAATAGAGAAGTATTAGAAGTTGTAGATATACAAAAGTAAGACATTATATATTACTGAAATAAAAAGATGGAATGGAAATTTAAAAAGTAAAAGATATAATAAGAAAAAAAGATAATATTAAAATAACTATTTATCAAGGAGCTATAAAGGTGAAAGATTTGAATATTTTTAGAAAAGACAACAGAACTTGGAGTAGATAAAATTTGTATTATACCACTTAAAAAAGAAATGTTGTTAAATTTAGGAAAATGAAAAAGATAAGAAAGAAGAAAGATTTAAGAAAATATTAGAATCATCATCAAAACAATCTAGAAGATTAGATATACCTAAATTAGAAATATTGACTAATAATAATGAAGTGATGAATAGATTAGAAAAGAAGATATAGTATTTGTACTATATGAACAAATATTAAATGAAACTATTGATATGAAAACTATGGTAAAGACTATAGTAGATAATAATTATAATAATATAGGGATAATAATAGGAGCAGAAGGTGGAATTGATAAATTAGAGATAGAAGAATTTAAAAAATTAAAAATACAAAAATAGTTACACTGGAAATAGGATATTAAGAGCAGAAACTGCAGGAGTAGTATTACTTAGTATATTAAATTATGAATTGAGGAGATAATGGGCAAAAAATAGTGATAAAAAATAATATGAAGAAGAAATCATAGAGAAAGAAGAACTTTTAAATTTAGATATAGAAGAAGATATAGATGAAAAAGTATTGGAAAAATGCAAAAGAAGCATATGAAAAAGAATAAAAATACCATTTGATATGCAAAAGAAGATAGGAATTAAGATTTTAAAAGAATTAATAATTCCAGTAATTATGTGTATACTTTTGCAATAACATATGTATTAAAAGATGTCCTAAATTTTATAACAATAAATATATTTGTTGTTATATTAGGAACATTAGCATAGCAGTATATGAATTATCATATAGGAGATCAAAAGAAGAATATTTTATAAAAAGGGTTAGAGATAAATGTACTTACATATGTATATATAGTATTTAGTAATACACTTATACAAGCAAGATTAGATAAAAAGTATGCTTGTATATGCACTTGTAATATTCCGGATATTATATTATAAAAAGTATAATAATTTATGGTATTGAAAGGAAAAATATATCAAAACATTTATAGACACAAAAAGATATTATAAAAGATACTAGAAAAAATATATAGTATAAGAGGAAAATATGAGAAAAAAGGTAATAATTACAGCATATTCTTTTAACACTTCGGACGGAATAGAAACATCATTAATTAAATTATTAGAAAAACTTATCTAAAGATAATAGTTTAGAAATTACATTATCATTAGAAAAGAAAGAAGGAATATTTTTAGATATGGTTCCTAAAAATATAAGGATCATAGAATATAAGGTGTCAGAAAATAAAATAAGTATTTAAGAAAAATTGATAAAACTTATTTAGAAGAACTATATTTAAACTTAAATATAATAAAAAGATATGATGTAAGTATTTGTTATGCTACATATTCAATACCAGGTATGGTACAAAACAGATATTACAAGTAATAATAGAGTATATGGATGCATCGAGAATATTTAGATATACTTCGAAGTAAAGAAAAATATATAAAGTTTATAGAAAAAATAGTTAAAAAAATAATATAACTAAAAATAGTATTTGTATCAAAGAAAAATGAAGAAACTTTTCATAATATAATAGATAAAAATATATAGAAAGAAATAATATTAAAAACATATGTTATAAAAATTATATTGATGGTGATGAAATTTTAAGAAAATCTGAAGAAGAAATAGTAATAGAAGATAATGAAAAGAAAGAACTAATAAAAATATATTAGAAACAAAGAAAAATAATGATAATATAAAAAATATTATTAAATGTTGAAGACATTCAAAAGAAAAAATTTTAATACTATGATAGAAGTGTTTAAAGTAAGTAGAAAAATTACTAAAAATGTAATACCATATCTAATAATGTTAGGAGATGGTAAAGAAACAGATAATATACAAAAATATATAAAAGAAAAATAAATTAGAAAAAGGATTATATTATTAGGAAAGAAAAATCCATACCCATATTTTAAAAATATCAGACTATATATTTTTAACATCTTTAACAGAAGGATATCCGGTTGTATTTCAAGAAGCAATGGTAATGCGGTAAGAAGATAATTACAACAGATGTATCAGATGCAGAAATAGATATAAAAATAATAAAGGGGATATATAATATCTTTTGATAAAAAATATTATGAAAAAGAGATATTAGATATATTAGAAAATAATAATAAAGAAAACGATACAAAAACTAAAGAGGTTATATATGATTATAATGAAGAAAATGAAATAAATAAAAAGATCCTATATAATAAAAATTTTAGGAATAATAAGGAAATAATATGGAACTTGTAAATATAGAAAAGAGCTTAAAAACAATTAACAGTTGTAAAAAGAAATGGTAGGAAAGTAGAATTTGAAGGTGATAAGATAGCAATAGCAATAAAAAAGCATTTGATAGTGTAGAAAATGAAAAATATACAGAAAAAGATGCAAATAAGGTATATATTGCAGTTTTAAAAAGAAATATATGATAAATATATATTAGAGAAACAAACAGAAGATAATCAGAAAAGAATAAAAATAGAAACAATTCAAGATATTATAGTAAATAAGCTTAAAAAGTTTAAAATATACAGAAGTATATATAAGTTTTATACAATATAGAGAAAAATAGGAAGAAAATAAGAGAAGCATTTGAAGAAAGAAAACAATATAAGTTTTTGGGTATATAGATAAGCTAAAAATAGAAGAAAATATATCTAAAAGAAAAAACGAGAAGGAATAACACCTAAAAAGTAAGATTGAAAAACTTCGGAAAATGATATATTAAAAACAATATGCTATGACTCAAAAATAAAAAGAAATATTTAGAATCACATGAAATAGGAGAAATATATACATAATATTGAATGTATACCAACAGGAATAACAGATTTACACAATTAGACCTATTAGAAAAATAGAAGAAGATTTTTACAGAAAAATGAACTAATTAAAAAATCAAGGTGAAAACATATACATATACAAATATAATAACAAATATAATGTTATTAACAGCAAGAGAACAATATTATGGAGAAGGAATACCAGCATTTGATTTTTACTTGCAAAAGGAGTATTAAAAACATTTAAACAAAATTTCAAAAATACTAATAGAATATTTAGAATTTACAGAGTTTTTACAATTCTTACCTATGAATGGGATATTAAGAGAAATAGAAAGAATAGAAAGTATTAGAGTTGATATACAAATATTTAGACAATATTTAAGAGAAAGTGATAAAGTATTTGAAATTTTTGAAAAAGCATATAATATGGCAATAATAAAAACAGAAAAAGATACATATAGGCGATAGAAATGTTTGTACATAATATAAATATGCTTTCAGAAGATAGAGAACAAGAAATGATATTTAGTTTAAATTTAGGAACAGATACAAGTGATGAACGGTAGAATGGTAACTAAAATGTTATTTAAGGTAATAAATAATAAGAAAAGTAGTAAGCAAAAATATTTTAGAAATAGTTTTTAAATTATCAAAAATTAACTTTACAGAAAATACAAAAAATTATGACCTATTTTTAGAGAGTATGTGTTTTAAATCTAAAAAGATTAAAATATTCAATGTTAGATAGTAGTTTTTAATAAGGAAAAAATATGTAGAAGGTAATTATTTAACAGAAGCATCATATTTAAATGGAATACGTATAATAGATAATAATATAGATGATAAAAAGAAAAGTAGTAGGTGGAAGAGGGCTTTTAGCTGTTGTTAGTATAAATTTAGTAGGACTTGCTATAAAAGAAAATAAGGAGAACAAAAGATTTTCAAAAATCATTTTTAAAAGAAAAATAGAACAAGTTCTTTTTAGCGGCAAGACAAGTACTTTATGATAGATTTGAAGAATTAAGTGAAAAAATCAAGAAATGATTATCCAATGCTATTTGGTCAAAATTTATGGCTTGAAAGTGATAAAATAAAAGAAGAAGATAAGTTAAGAAGAGCATTAAAACACCGGAGTACTTGCAATAGGATTTAACCGGACTTTATGAAACACTTGCTATATATAGGAAAAATAAGATAGAAAATATAAGAGAAGCACAAGAATTAGGATTAGAAATAATTAAAACAATAAGAAAAATGTGATAGATTTTCAGAAGAAAATAACTTAAATTATCAATTAATAGCATTACCAGAAAACTATGATAAAGAAATGTTTATAGATATTGATCAAATAATACATGGTAAGATTAAAGGGTTACAGATAAAGAACATTATACAAATTCATTTAAAATAAAAACAAATAATCTTGAAGAAAAAATAAAATGGGAAGCACTCATTTCATAAATATACTAATGCAGGACATATATTTGTGCTTGAAACTAAAGATTATGATAATAATATAACAAAAACTAGAAGAGGTTCTAAATATATTACAAAAGGAAGATATAGGGTTTGTAGAAGTAAAAAAAGACAATGATTAAGCAAAAAAAGAAGGCATATATTTTATACCTTCTTTTATAATTATTTATTGTTGTTTAATTTTCTTGCAAGTGTAGCTTTTTCTAGCTGCAGTATTTGATTTTAAAAACACCTTTTAGTTTTAGCTTTATCTATTTTTTTGATACTGCATTTTGAAGTTAACTTCCATTAAGTTTGAATCTTTTGTTAATAATGATTCTTCAAATTTTCTTATAGCTGACTTGTATGATGATTTAATCATATTATTTCTAATGTTTTAATCTTTGCTACTTGTACTCTTTTGCTGATACTATGTTTGGCATGATATCTCCTTTCTAAATAATTATAGTATTACACTATTTCACATGCTAATATTTTAACATGTTAATATATGTTTTGTAAAGTATTACTGGACAAAAATAAAAAGCCTTTGGAAAAATCAAGACTTATAATTGGAGCGGGTGGAGGGAATCGAACCCTCACTATCAGCTTGGAAGGCTGGAGTTCTACCATTAAACCACACCCGCATCTCAGCATAAATAAATTATACAAGAACTAAAAATAAATGTCAATAACTTTTTATAAAAAATGAGTAATTTAAAATATACCAGCAAAAATTTTGCTGGTATATCTAGTTAAATTAATAAAAATCTTCATCATAAAAATTCTTTACTATAGTACTCAAAAGTCCCCTGGTTGATATGTGTTATTATTTTTTTCTGATAAAATAACCATAATATACATATTGAGCTTCTGCTCTGTTATATAGAGCAGGATACCACTACTTGTGATAGTGAAACAATAATCATCATCGCCTTCGATAGCCAGACACCAATTGTGAATCTTTTTAATAGAAAAAGCATTTTCTGCATAAATGCCATTACGTGGATTATTATTCAAAAACTGTTTGAATAATAAACTATTATTATAATTATCTTTTACTACCGTCTACATTTTGTTGTTTATAACAAACTGGTCTATAAAGGTATCTGAATCATCAATATTACCGATTGATGATTTTTTGTAGTTACCATAATTACTATTCTTTGAATTATTACCGATTCTAACATTTATGTTACCATCTATTGTAACTTTGGCTTTTGGAAAGCCTAAAAACACTCAACATAAAAATAAAAATTACAACTACTTTTCCGTAAACTTAACATCTTTTTCATAAAGAATCATCTCCTATTTTATATATTTTGAGTCTACAAAATTCTAAGACTCATTAAATTAATTGTAATTTAATTATAGCATGGATTTTAAAGTTATGCAATACTTTTTCATGAATTATGTTAAGTTTTTGTAGGTTTATTATTTTATGTTTTGTGGTATAATAATATTGTAGATAAGGGAGGGTTATGTTTGAAAAATGAAATAATATTAGAAAACTTATCTAAAAACAATGGAAATAGAAAACCAAGTTTTAGATATAAAAGATAAAGAAATGTTAAATAATATTTTAGAAGGTAAAAATACTTTAGAAGATACATTAAAATAGTATTAAAAAGGAATATATGGTATAGGCAATTAGTAATTAAAATTTAGTAGTTGTCTCATTTTTATGTTTTAGCTCTTTATTTTATGTATTGTTAATTGATATAATAATGATAAATTAGATAATTATATCTATAATAGATGAGAAAAGTTTATGGAAGATTCAATATACATGTACAAGGGTACAAAATGTCTTAGTAAATAAGATTCAGGATAAGGGAAAAATAAGCTTTAAAAAGAATATGAGAAAAAGATAGTTGCAGTAAGATTGCTAGAATTACATATATCTGAATAACAGGTGATTTTTTTCTTTAAAAGCATTTTGTTAGTATTCATAAAAACTTTTTGGAGATGTGTATGCAGGTGAATTTAGAAAAGAAAAATATAGCAAAAAGGTTCTTTTAGATTTGCAGATTATAGGTATATTAATGATGAAATAGTTAAAATATTTGAAAAGATTTTAAAAGATAAAAGATTTAATAGAAAAGAAAGTTTCAAAAGATATATTAGCAGAAAAAACTTGCATATTACAGTGCCGAATTAAATGTACTTCACCCATTTAGAGAAGGAAATGGAAGAACAATGAGAATATATAAGGCAGATGGCATTATATATTGGATATAACATGAATTATAGTAGAATAAAAAGTAGTAGATTATATTGAGGCAAGTATATTTTTCTATTGTAGATATATCAAAACTTAAAAGAAATATATATTAAAATGTTTGGAGAAAAATAGATGGAGTTTAAACATACTTCGGTATTATTACAAGAAGTAATAGAAAATCTTAATATTATAGAAAATGGTATATATGTAGATGGTACAGCAGGTGGTCGGTGGACATAGTAAAGAAATATTAAAAAGACTAAATGGTGGAACAATTATATGTATAGACAGAGATATTGAGGCAATTTACAAAACAAAAAGAAACATTAAAAAGAATATGAGAAGAACAATAGGGTTATACTAGTACAAGAAAAATCATGAAAAATATACCAGAAGTTTTAGAACTTTTTAGGAATAGGTAAAGTTAACTGGAATATTACTTGATCTTCGGAGTATCATCATATCAGATAGATAATGGAGAAAGAGGTTTTTCCTATATGCATGATGGTATTCTTGATATGAGAATGGATAATACTTCTCGGAATTACAGCTAAAGATGTTGTGAACAAATACAGTAAAGAAGAATTAATTAGAATATTTTAAAGAATATGGAGAAGAAAAGTTTGCAACTAAAGATTGCAAATGAAATAATAGAAGAAAAGAAAAGAAATGATATTTGTACAACATTTGATTTAAACAGGATTATAGACAAGGTAAAACCTTATTCTAAAAAGGACATAAATCAAAACAAGTATTTCAAGCATTAAGAATAGAAGTAAACAAAGAAATTGTTAATTTAGAAAAAGCAATAAGTAATATGATAGATTGCCTTTATGATAAAGGAAGAATAGCTATTATAACATTCCATTCTTTTAGAAGATAAAAGCAGTAAAGAAAGTATTTAAAGAAAAAGAAGGAAGATGTTCATGTCCAAGTGATTTACCTGTATGTGTATGTGGGTACAAGAGTTTTGGAAGAAATGTAAGCAAAAAGCAATACTTCCTAGCAATAAGGAATTGGAGGAAAAATACAAGAGCAAAAAGTGCTAAATTAAGAGTATTTGAAAGAGTAGAAAAATATGGAAAATAATTTTGATATTACTAAAATATATATGGAAACAAATAAGAAGAAAATTAGATTTTTAATATATTTAGTATATTTTTAAATAAAGATAAAAAGATTAAATGATACAATAAGTATAGATAATTTTAAGGAAAAAGATAAAAAAAGAAAAAGTAACAGATAAAAAGAATATTAGATTACAAGAAAGAAGTAGAGCATATGAAGAATATATAAAAATAAAAAGTAAAACAAAGAGATGTTAGGACAAAGTTTTTCTTTTTCTAATATTTAGTATATTACTTATATCTATGCCATTATATATAATATTTAAATCTGCAGAATCTGATGAGCTTTTTACAAGTGTAAATAATTTAAAATCACAGATAGAAGAACAAGAAAAGAAAATGAACAACTTTGCATTAAACTTACAAAATCAAGCAAGTTTAGTAAAAGATTGAACAAGATGCAAAATATAGGATAGGGATGCAAAAATTGAACCTACAAGGATTATAAAAGTGCAGACAAATGAAAAAGATTATATAGAGACAGAGAATGTTTCTGATTATAAGAGATAAAGAAGAAACAATATTTGATAAAATATTTAAGTTTTTTTGATGAACTTATTTTAAATATGTATAATAATTATTATTATAAAAAATAAATATATATATAGCAAAAGCTATGTATAAAAAGGGAGCAAAAGATGAAATTAAGTGAAATAATAGTAAAATAGATATTAAAAATTAATATTGATAGAAATGAAATAGAAAGACAATCAGATTTACAAATATTTAGAATAGAAGAAGATAGAAGAAAAATAGCTAAAAATTCATTATTATTCTTAGATAAAGAAGAAGTAAAAGATTTAACAAAAAGATGATGTTAAAAAGTTTTAGTAGAAGAAATCAAAGAAAAGAAGTAAAAGATAATTATATTAGAAACAGGACTTGAAGATTCAGAAAAAAATATTAGAGGTTTCTAAAGATGTAATAATAATATATACAGATAATATAGAAAATGCTAAAATAAGAGTTGCAATAGAATTTTATGCAAATCCCTGAAAAAGAATTAAAGTTAATTGGGATTGTAGGAACAAGAGGCAAAACAACCACAGCATTTATAATACGTGAAATATTAGAAAAAGCAGGAATAAGGACAGGCCTTATAACAACTATGTATACAATGATAGAAAATAAGATTGTAATGCAAAAATCAAGGAAATATGCCCTAAAATATTGATTTCTTTAAAATATTAAGAGTAATGGCTAATGAAAGTGTTATGTATGTAGTAATGGAAACACCAGTAAGTAGCATAAAAAGAAGGATTATTTTTCTAAATATATGTTTTGATTATGTTGTATATACAAATATAATTAAAAGAAGAAATAAATAAAGAAAAATATGGAAATACAATGAAATGTTTAGAAAATACATTGAGATTGTAAGAAATGCTAAAAAAGTTGTGGTAAATGAAGATTGTTTGGCAAGAGAGTATGTAAAAATAATGCAAAAACAATATATAACATATGGAATAACAAATAAGTGTGATATAATTCCAAGATAGTTTTCAAATAAGAAGTAATTATACAGAAATTTCAATTATGATAAATAAGAATTTTGTAAAAATAAGAATGTCACTTATGGATCAAACATCTGTATATAGTCACTTGCAGCAATAGCACTTGCAAATATGATGGGGATAAATGCAGAAACAATAAAATGGACTTGAGTCTGTAGTAATTCCAGGAAAAAGAGAAATAATCCCAAATCCTGAAGAAATACCAATTCATGATAGATGGTGAAAGAGATAATAATAGAATAGAAATGTTATTAAAAGAACTTAGAAAATATATAACAGGAGAATATCTGTTGTTGTTGGTGCAAATGAAGGAGATAGTGAAGAAAAATTATTTAACCTTGGAAAAATTTTTAGGAAAAACATGCAGAGATTATAAATATTACAACAGAAACTCACTGGAAAAGATGATGAAAAGAAAAATGTCAAATACAATCTTAGATGGTGTTAGAAGTACAGAAGCAAAAGGATATATAGATCCGAAATTAGATAGAAAAACAAACAATAGAATTAATATTAGTAAAGCAGAAAAAGAGATTATATGTATTACTAGGACTTCGGATATAATAAGTTTATGAAAGTTTCAGATAATATAATTCCATTTGATGAAAAACAAGTGGTATTAGATTTCTTTAAAAATAGAGAAAAATTCTAAAGAGTAGAGAAGGAAGAAAAATTATGATATTAACATTATTTGTGTCTATGGCACTTACACTTGTTATAGGGATATATACTGTAGAAAAACTTAAGAAAAGAAAAATAGAACAATCAGAAAGACATGATGGGCCACAGTCACATTTTAGTAAAAACAAGGAACACCTACATCACGGTCGGAATAATGTGTATACTACAACAACAATACTGGAATATCATATTATATATTTCCATTTGGAATACCGGTAGAACAAAAAGGAATTTTTTAACCTTATAATATGTTCAGTATTTTTGGACTTATAGGATTTTTAGATGATTCTTTAAAAGTACATATACTGATCGGACTTTCACCTAAAAAGAAAATGTTAATGCTTACATTAGTAGGTATAGTAACAATGTCTGTTTTAGTATTTGGACTAAAAATGAAAAAGTTCTATATATAGTATATTTTTAGAAAGCATATCAATAGCAGGAATTTTTAAAGATTATATATGATATCTTTGTATTAATGGCAACAACAAATGCAGTAAATTTAACAGATGGGAGTAGATGGACTTTCATCAAGTGTAGGTATAGTTATTTTAACATTTTTAATGGGATATGCAATTAAATATGGAAATATAGCAGTTGCAATATTTGATATTATTGTAATTGGAGCATATATAATATTTTTACTATTTAATTGGTATAAAGCAAAAAGTTTTTATGGGAGATACAGGATCTTTTTCTTTTAGGAGCAGTAATTGCATTATCTGCAATAGCTACAGGACTTGAATTTGTATTACCACTTATTGCAATAATACCAGTTGTAGAAACAGTATCTGTTATACTACAAGTAATGTATTATAAGAAGACAAAAAAGATTATTTAAAATGGCACCACTTCACCATCATTTTGAACAATCAGGATGGAAAGAAGTTAAAATTGTTAGAATATTTACATTAATTACAATATTAATGTGTTTAATAACAAAATTTGTGCTTAATATATAAATAAAAGTAAAGTGAGAAATATGGAAAGAAAAGAAAAAGAGAAATATTTATAGGGAGTAGACCAGATTATATATTGATAATACTAATAGCAGTCATATATGTAATAGGTATAATAATCATTATCTGCAAGTGCCCCAACTTCACTTTGCAGAGTCTCGAAATAGTTATTCATATTTCCAAAGACAATTAGTATATTCAATAATAGGTATAATATGTGCATTTTTGTATCAATTATTGATTATAGGATATAAAAAAATACAAAAATTTTTGGGACTAGTTTTTATAATACTTGTACTTGCAACAATATCTGTAAAATTTTTAGGGTAGAGATGCAAAAGGGGCAGTAAGATGGATACAAATAGGTAGGATTACACTACAACCTTCAGAATTTGTTAAAGTTGGTATGATAGTAATATTTGCAGGTTTTTGCAGAACTTGAAAAGAAGAAATAAAGCTTAAAGATCCAATTTGGTCAGTACTTGTACCACTTGCAATTGGAGGATTTGTTGCAGAATATTTTTATGCAAAATCACTTAGGGCAGCAATTCTTGTAATTACAACACTTTTAACACAAAATGTTTATAGCAGGAATAAATTTTTAAAAGCATTTATAACACTTATGATTTCAGGACTTATAGGTTCATATTTTGTAATACAATCAATTTTTAAAAAAGCATCACGGACGGATTTAGACAGGCAAGAATAGAAGTATGGAGAGATCCTTTTAAATATTTTTAAAAACAACAGGATGGCAAACATCACAAAGGACTTTAGCACTTAGCATCACGGACGGAATATTTGGAGTAGGACTTCGGAAATAGTAGACAAAAAACAAAATTATATACCAGAACCACAAAATGATTTTATTTTTCGCAATATTTGCAGAAGAATGGGGATTTATAGGTAATAGTTATAATTTCATTATTCATATTTTTAATTGCAAGAGGACTTCAAATATCTGCAAAAGCACCAGATCTTTTTGGTAGACTTATAGCAATAGGGTGTATCATCATTAATAGGATTACAAGTACTGGGAATTTGGCAGTTGTTTCAAATACAATACCAGTAACTCGGAATATCACTTCCATTTTTAGTTATGGTGGGTCATCAATTATAACAATATTTATAGCAATTGGGCTACTTTGTAAGTATATCAAGAGTAGCAAAATAAGGTTGAAAAAAAGAAAAATAGGTTTGAAAGATAAGATATTAAAAATAAAGATAAAAAAATAAAGATAAATAGAAAATGAAGATAAAAAATTATTAAAAATTTAAAAATGATATAAATAATAACAAAAATATTTTTAAATATGGTATTATTAAATGTATAAGAAAAAGATTATTAATTATGCAGATAATGATATACTTATTTTCATTAAATTTATGGTAAACATGAGAGCTATAATATCAGCAGCAGGAACAGCACGGACATATAAATCCAGCAATAGCAATAGCAAATAAGATAAAAACAAGAAGATGAAACATCAGAGATCCTGTTTATAGGTACAGATTATGGCTTTAGAAATGAACTTGTACTAAAGCAGGATATAAATTTGAAAATTAAAGCATATGGACTTTTAAGAGAAGTGTCAATAAATAATTTAGTACGTTATGTTAAAAACATTTTTAGTATATTTACTATGAATAAAAATAATAAAAGAGTTTAAAGCCAGATATTATGATAGGTACAGGGGATATATTTGTGGTCCTACAATGTATGCAGGCATAGGGACAAAAAAATTCCAACAGTATTACATGAAAGTAATCGGATATCCAGGTATGGCAGTTAAAATGTTTGATGGTAAAGTAGATAAAATTTTACTAGGTTTTGATAATGCTAAAGAATATTTAAAACATAAAGAAAATACAATGTTTGTTGGAAACCCTACAAGTATAAGAAAAGTAGATATAACAAATAGAAAAAGAAAAAAGAAATATTAAATGATTTAGGACTTGATGAAAAATATACCAACAATAATAGTTACAGGTGGTAGTCAAGGAGCACAGAAATTAAATGAAAGTATTTTTAGAACTTATAGCAATTACAAAAGGAAAAAGAACTTGGTAGTGATTTTCAATTAATATTTTCAACTGGAAAAAAACATTATGATGAGTATTATAACAGATAAAAAATATAATACATGGGAAAATATTAAAGGATTAAAAAGTGATGCCATATATTTTTAATATGGAAGAAATTTTAAATATATGTGATATGTCAATATGTAGAAGTGGAGCAATGACAGTTACAGAACTCTTAAAAGTACAAATACCTGCAATTTTTCATACCGCTTCCAACTAGAAAATCAAAATAATCAAGAAGCAAATACAGAAGTATTTAGAAAATGATATGGGAATTGTTATACGAAATGATGAGGTTACAGGAAAGAAATTATATGATGAAATAATGAAAAATAATAAGAGGCCGGAAAATTGGATATAATGAAAAAAATATTCAAAGATATATGGAAAATAATGGGAAAAATGTACAAAATACATTACAAAATATATATGATATTATAGTAGAATTAGTAAATAGTTTAAAAAAATAGAAAAGGCAATTATGAAAGAAAACTGATTATAGTTGAGTCACCAGCAAAAAGCAACAACAATAAAGAAATTCTTAGGAACAAATGTAAAAGTTATAGCATCAAAAGGTCACTTAAGAGACTTACCAAAATCAAGACTTGGGATAGATATTGAAAATGATTTTGAACCAGAATATATTAATGTAAGAGGAAAAAGGTGACTTAATTAAAGAATTAAAAAAGAAAGTACAAAAAGTAGATGAAATATATCTTGCAACAGACCCTGATAGAGAAGGAGAAGCTATAGCATGGCATTTATCTAAAACTACTTCGGAATTGATGAAAAATAGGAATGTAGGGTTACTTTTTAATGAAATAACAAAAGAAACAGTAAAAAAATCTATGGAAAAAGCCAAGAAAGATTAATTTAAATACTGTTGATGCACAACAAGCAAGAAGAGTTTTAGATAGAATAGTTGGATATAAGATAAGTCCAATACTTTGGAAAAAAAGGTTAAAAGTGGACTTTCTGCAGGAAGAGTACAAACAGTTGCTTTAAGACTTATAGTTGAAAAAGAAAGAGAAATAAGAAATTTCGTACCTGAAGAATATTGGACACTTGAAGTAATACTTGAAAAAGATAAACAAAAAGTAACAGCACAATTTTTTCGGTAAAGATGGGAAAAAAGTTAAAATTTCTAATGAAAAACAATTAAAATGAAATATTAGAAAAAATTAAATAAGGACTATATTGTTAAAGATGTTATAAGGTCTGAAAGAAAGAAAATCCAACACCAGTATTTACAACAAGTACATTACAACAAGCATCAGCAAGAAGTTTAAACTATAATATTAAAAACAATGCAAATAGCACAAGGATTATATGAAGGGTTAAAATACCAGGAAAAGGTAATACCGGACTTATAACATATATGAGAACAGACTCAACTAGAATTTCAGAAGAAGCAAGAAAGATTATAAAAAAAGAGATTATAACAAAATTTGGTGAAGAATATTATGAAGAAAGATATTTTAAAACAGCAAAAATGCACAAGATGGACATGAAGGTATAAGACCATCATATCCAGATATAACACCAGAAAGTATAAAAAGAATATTTAACTAAAGAACAATATGCACTATATTCAATGATATATAAAAGAACACTTGCAAGTCAGATGAAACCAGCAGTATATGATACAATGACTGTAAAGTTTGATAATAATAATTATGAATTTAGAACAAATGGTTCAAAAATTAAATTTTTAGGATTTTTAAAAAAATATGATTTAGATAAATATTCTAAAGCAGAAAAAAAGAAGAAGAAAAATGAAGGAATTAATTCTAAAAATGATATAGAAGAAATTCAAGAATTAGCAGAACTTCCAGATATATACGAAAAAGATATTTTCAAAAGAAAAGAAACAAAAATAAGAAACAATCATTTACAGAACCACCAGCAAGATATACAGAAGCAAGTCTTGTTAAAGTACTAGAAGCAAATGGAATAGGAAGACCAAGTACATATTCTCCAACTATAAATACAATAATAGAAAGAAGATATGTAAAAAGAAAAAGAAAGCTATAGTTCCAACAGAACTTGGAGAAATAGTAACAGACTTACTACTTAAATATTTTGAAAATATATTTAATGTTAAATTTACAGCAAATATGAAGAAGAATTTGATATAGTAGAAGAAGGAAAAAGAAAAATGGAAAAATATCATAACTAATTTCTATAAGACATTTGAAGAAAAATTTAGGAAAAGCAACAGACTTAGAAGAAAAATCGAAATAAAAGATGAAGAAAGTGATATAGATTGTGATAAATGTGGTAGAAAAATGGTATATAAAATAGGAAGATTTGGAAGATTTTTAGCATGTTCACGGATATCCAGAATGTAAAAATACAATGAGAATAGTAAATTATACAAAAAGCAGTATGTCCTAAATGTGGTGGTAGAATCGAAAAAGAAAAGGAAAAAGAAAAACTATATTATATATGTGAAAAATAATCCTAAAAATGGTTGTGATTATATATCATGGGAATTACCAAAAGAATAGATTAGAAAAATAAAAAGGAAATAATATATGGAAAAAGATTATAAGATAACAATAGGTATAGAAGTTCATGCAGAGCTTAATACAAAAACAAAAGCATATTGTAAGTGTGAAAATAATATAAAAGAAGAACCTAATACTAATATATGTCCTACATGTATGGGACTTCCAGGCACTTCCATATTTTAATGAAGAAGTATTAAAAAGCTATAAAACTTGGACTAGCTACAAAAATCAACTATAGCAAGAGAAACAAAGTTTGATAGAAAAAAATTATTTTTATCCAGATTTATCAAAAGGATATCAAATATCACAAGCAGATAAACCAATAGCAGAAAAATGGTGTACTTGAAATAGAAATGGAAGATGGACAAACAAGAGAAATAAGAATTGAAAGAATACATATGGAAGAAGATACTGCAAAAATTAAATTATGATAATTTTGGAAGAGGAACACTTATAGACTTTTAACCGTGGTGGAATTCTCTTGTAGAAATAGTATCAAAGCCAGATATTCATAGTATAAAAAGAAGCACTTATATATCTAGAAACACTTAGAAAATTACTTATATATCTAGAAATAGCAGAATGTAAGATGGAAGAAGGTGGGTTTAGAGCAGATGTTAATATATCTGTAAGTAATACTGATACACTTCGGACAAAGAGCAGAAATAAAAATATGAACTCTATTTAAGTCTATAGAAAGAGCTTTTAGAATATGAAGTATCAAGACAAATAGAAATGGCAGAAAAAGGAACACCAATAATACAATCAACACTAAGATGGGATGATGTAGAAGGAAGAACATATCTTATGAGAACAAAGGAAAATGCACAAGATTATAGGTATTTTCCAGAATCAGATTTATCTGTGATTAATGTTTCAGAAGAGTTAATTAATAATATAGAAAAAAACATTACCAGAATTATTATCAGATAAAAAGAAAAGATATGTAGAAAAAAACTTAAACTTTCTGATAAAGCAAATATTATTTATACTTTCAGACAATAGATATATAGAGCTTTTTGAAAAACATTAGAAAAAGATAGCAGAACCCAAAATTAATAGCGAACTATATGATGACAGAAATAGCGTCATATGTAAATGATGAGGTTATATCACCAAAAGATTTAAATATTAATGAAGAAAGATATTCACAGTTTATAGCACTTTTAAAAAGAAAAATGTTTTAAATTCTAAAACAGCAAAAATAGTTATAATTGAAATGCTTAAAACAGGTAAAACAGCAAAAGAAATTATAAAGAAAAAGGTCTTGAACAAATAAGTGATGATAATATTATAAAAAGATATTGTTAAAAAGTATTAGAAAATAATATGAAATCAGTAGAAGATTATAAGAATGGAAAAGATAGAGCACTTCGATTTTTGGTAGGACAATGTATGAAAGAAACTAAAGGAAAAGGGAAATCCAGCTAAGATAAAATGAATATATATTAGAATATATTAAAGAAATGTAAAATGATTAATAAGACAATTAGAAAAATATTATATTAAATATTAATAAAAAAATTATAAAAAGCATTGCAAAAAACATTTTTAAAATAGTAGTATTTAAGTATATAATTATATTTGATAAAGAGTATATTATAAATAAAATACAAAAGTTATTGGATACATAAGAAAAAATATTTGAAGTAGGTTAGTAAGAAGGAAAATGAAAAAAATAGATTAAGTTCGGAAGGGTACTAAAGATATAATATAAAGTAGACAATAAAAGGAGAAAGAATATGACAGCATTTTTAATTATTATAGCAGTAGTGGTATTACTTGTATTCTATGTTATAGGAGCATATAACGGATTAAAAGTTATGTCTGTTAAAGCAGATACAGCATTTGCTGATTTAGATGTTGTATTAAAAAGAAGATATGATTTAATACCAAATTTAGTAGAAGTAGCTAAAAATATATGAGCCATGAATCAGAAGTTTTTCAACATAGCAAAAAGCTCGTTCAGGATATATGGAAGCAACAACACCAGAACAAAAATAGAAGCAACTAAACAATTTGATAAAGCAATGAGTACATTTAAGGTTCAAGTAGAAGCATATCCAGAATTAAAAGCAGATAAGACAATGGGTTCTTTAATGACAGAACTTACAAATACAGAAGATAAAAATAGCATATCAAAGAGAATATTATAATAGAGTTGTAGGAACATATAATGTTAAGATAGAAATATTCCCATCAAATATAATTGCAGGAATGTTTAATTTTACAAGAAAAGAATTCTTAAAAAGTAGAATCAGAAGAAGAAAGAAAAGCAGTGAAAGTTGAGTTTTAATATATGCAAAGATATTTAGACTATGAACAAATAAAGAAAAATAGAAGAAATTCAATGATTATTGTTATATTATTTGGAATAGTAGGATTTTTAATCCTATATGGAATATCAAATTATTATGAAATGGGTACAACATTTACTGTTGTATCTTTAATTGTAAGTATTGTTATGACATATATCACATATTCAATGTCACATATAACAGTAATAGCATCTGTAGGTGCAAGAAAAAGCAGATCCAAGCAATCCAAAAGAAAAGAGATGATGGATATACTGGAAAATCTTTGCAAAGTGTGGAAATAGAAAAAGTACCAGACCTATACATAATGCAAAGTGAGCAGATGAATGCTTTTGCTACAGGGCTTTTCACCTAAAAATGGTGTAATATGTCTTACAACAGGTATAATAGAAAAATTAAATAGAACTGAAATAGAAGGTGTAATGGCACATGAGCTTTCACATATAGTAAATTATGATATTAGACTTTCTGCAGTAGTTGTAGGAATGATAGGGATTATGTTTATTACTAGAAATGGTATTAAGATTTGGAGTTAGAAGAGATAGAGATGATGAAAGTAATAATGCAGGACTAATATATAGTTAGTACTTTTAGCATATTATATATTATTACCAATTATTGGAACAATAATTCAAATGTCAATTTCTAGAAAAGAGAGTTTATGGCAGATGCTGGAGCAGTTCAAATTACTAGAAATCCAAATGGATTAAAAAGTGCACTTCTAAAATATCAGGAGATAATGTACCAATGGAAGAATCATCAAAGATTGTTTCATCACTATTCATAGAAGAAACAGATTTAGAAAAATAGGAAGAAAAAGAGCAGGACTTTTTGATTCACATCCAACTATAGAAGAAAGAATAGAAGCTGATAATCTAGTTTAACATAAATTAGAATATAATAGAATCACTCTTAAGTAGGGTGATTTTTGATATATGGAGGGATATGGTAACAAGAGAAGATGTACAAAAACAGAAAGAATGGTTGATAAGTTTTGAAAAGAAATGGATGAACTTAAATATAATATAGAAAAAGATATAGAAAGAATAAAGGAAAGAAAAAGAAAAATACTTAAAAAGTATAAAAAGAAAATAATAAGTAAAAGGAGGAAATTATGAAAAATGAAATTATAACAGAAAGAGATTTAGGATTAGAGATTATAGAAGGGTAAAGAAATAGAATTCTATTCTAAAGATAATAATAATATGACTATAAGATATGGAGCAAGAGGTATAGTTGAAGGAAAAGATGGTAAAATTGCAGTAATATACAAGAAAAATAAGAATGAATATAAGCTCCCAGGTGGTGGAGTAGATAAAGGAGAAGATTTTAAAGAAGCATTTAAAAGAGAATGTATTGAAGAAATAGGATGCATGATAGAAAATGTAGAATATCTTTTTAATATAGAAGAAGACCATATTAATGATAATTTTAAAACAAATTTCAAAAGTATATATAGCAAAAGTTAAAGAAAAATTAGAAAGTAATAATTTAACAGAACAAGAAAAAGAAGAAGGTCTAGAATACTTATGGTTAGATAAGAAAGAAGCTTTTAGAAAAAGATGAAAGAATGTATAGAAAAATTTAAAAAGGTTCTAAATATGATAATGTATATAGAACAAAATTTGTAGTAGGTAGAGATATAAGGATAGTGGAAAAAGTTATAAAAAGATATGTAATAAATTATGGTGGCATGATAGAATTAAAGCGATAGATATTAAGATGGAGGATATGGATGTTAAGAATAAAAGAAAGATTTATGAAAAATATTTAATAAAAATATTCAAAAAGAAATCAATTACCTATGCTTACAAATGTTTCAAAAAGAAAATCATGAAAAATATCATACTACATATGATACACCGGAAAAAGCGTTTGAAAATATAGAAGATAAAGTTAATGAAAAAGCTAGATACACTATATATGAAAAGTACAACAAAGACCTCAGAAGAAATAATTGAAGATATAATTAAAAAGTCATGCATATAGTAAAGTGATTGTTGAACATCCAGAAACAAAAATTATTATTAGATAATTGGAAAGAAAAAAAGTAAAGAATTATACATATAGGGATAAAATAAGATTAATAGGTGAAGAATATTCAAGAAAACTACAAGATTTTTGATAAAAAGATATAGATAATGCAATAAGTTTTTAAAGAAAAGATATCAAAATTATGGTAGAGATAATGAAGATATTGAATTAAGTGATGAAGCAAAGGAAATATTTGAATTAAAAACAAAATATGGCAAAGAAATTAAAAATATTTATTGATAATAATATTGATCTAACACATATAACAAGTATTTCACCAAAAAGTTAGAAGGAGGAGTATTAAGAAAATCAATAGATTCACTTAATATGTATGAGACTGAAAGAGTTGATGCGGTATTTGCTTTTTCTACACCGATAGATGGAAAAAATCCATATATTGCATGGAAAGATGGTGAACTTGTTAAGCTAGGAGATTCTGAATATATATGGAAATAATAATATTGAAATAACAAAAGATTCAGAAGGAAAGAATCATGCAATGTTAAAAGAACCAAATTATATTTATCATATTAACCCTGAAAAAGTTTGAACCAGTATGTAATTTTACTATTGATAAAAATAACTAATGAGTCTGTTTTGAATTTTCAGATGAATGGATTTTCAATACAGAAGTTGATATATCTGATAATAATCAAGTAAGGAAAGTAGAAGAGGTTAGAGATGTAACAAGTATCCTTGAAAAATCATACAATCTTATGTGATAAATATAGTCAAAGAATTGGAATGAAAGCAATAACATTTAAGAATAAAGAAGAAGGATAAAATTTATTGCAGGAAAGATAAGAGAAGGCAGTGTTAGAAATATAAACGAGGAAACAGGAATAAATGACAGATATAGTCAAATGTATAATGAAAGAGATAAAGGTGAAGGAAGAGAAGAAAGATAGTACATACATAATTTATTATTGTTATAAATATGATTGAGGCTTTAAGTTATGGAACACCAATTAACAAAAAGAGAATTGAGAAATACAAAAATTAAGAAAAAGGAGTTTAAAAAAATATCGAAAGGAATAATATATATATTGTTCTAGATAATTTTAAAAGTACATTATAACATAGGGACAGTATTTAGATTAGCAGATGCTATTTTAGCTAAAAAGTATATTTATGTGGAACAACATGCATGCCGCCAAATGTTAAGATTAAAAAAACATCTATAGGTGCAGAAAAATGGGTACCATATGAGTATGTAGAAAAATACTTTAGATATCAGTAAAGAAATTAAAAGAAGAAGGAGTAGAAATAGTAGCTTTAGAAATAACAGATAAAAAGTATAGATTATACTAAATATATACCAAATAGAAAGAAAAAGGCGTATGCTTAGTATTGGGTAGAGAATATGATGGAGTTTCTAAAGAAATTATTGATATAGCAGATTATTCTATACATTTACCTATATATGGAATGTGTAATTCAATTAATGTTTCAACAGTCGGCAGTGTAGCTATGTACTATATTTTTAGAAAAAGCTAAAAATAAGTAAATATAAAAATGAGGAACTATTTTTGATTAATTTAAAAGTAGTTCCTTTTAATTATGTATAAAAAGTTTGAGTAAAAGAAAAACCTTATTCCTAAGGCTTTTCTTTTTGAATTGTTGGTGAGCCAGAAGGGATTCGAACCCCTGACCCCAGGCTTAGAAGGCCTGTGCTCTATCCAGCTGAGCTACTGACCCGACAATCAATAATTAAATTATAGTATTTGATTACTGATTTGTCAATGAAATAATTTTTAAAAAGTTAAAAATATTCAAAAATTAAAAATAAGTATAAAAAATATGGTAAAATATATAATATATGTTAATTAGTGAGGTAAATATGGAACATGAATTAAAATTACAACCAAGATATTATGAATATATTTTAGGTGGTACTAAAGATATTGAAATTAGACTTTATGATGAAAAAAAGGCAAAAGATTAATATTGGAGATATTATTATATTTAAAAAGAACCAGAATTAAATGGAAGTTTTAAGGTAAAAAGTTGTAGGACTTCTAGATATGAAAATTTTGATAGTCTATTTAATGATTTTACAATTGATAGACTTGCAGATAAATCTATGGAAAAATCAGAATTATTAGAAGAACTTGAAAAATTCTATACAAAAAGAAAAAAACAAAAAGAGTATGGAGTTTTAGGGTATAAGAATAGAAAAAGTAAGAAAATTAAGTGTATAATATATTGAAAACGGCTTTAAGGATAAAAGGGAGAGTAATATTGAAAAATTTGGAAGGCAAGAAAAGTAGATAAAGAAAAAGCAAGTAAGATAGCATTAGAATCTGGAGAAAGCTTATATTATCTGCAATAGCATTAAATAGGGTTTAACGAATATTTTTGAAAAATGGACAAGACTTTTGATATACAAGAAATATTACATCCTGATACTACAAATTTAAGAAATCCTTTTGAATTACCAGATATGGGAAAGGCTGTTGATAGAATATTAGATGCTTTTAGATAATGGAGAAAAAGTATTAGTATACCGGAGACTATGATGCAGATGGTATAACAGCAACAACAATATTGAAAAAGCTTTTTAGAAGAACAAGATATAGAAGTTTCATACTATATTCCAAATAGGATTAAAGAAGGATATGGTGTAAAAAGAATATATTAGAAGAGTTTAAAAATATTGGATATAGTCTTGTTATAACTGTGGATACTGGTATAACTGCAATAGAAGAAGCAAAATTTGCAAAAAGTATTGGACTTGACATGATAATAACAGACCATCATGAAATGCAAGAAGAGCTTCCAGAGGCAGTGGCAGTTGTAGATTTAAAAAGAAAAAGATATTGAGATAGATGGTTTTAAAGATATTGCAGGATGTTTTGTTGCATTTAAATTAGTAGAAGCAATAGCAACAGAACTTCGGACTTTCTGAAGAAGATTATATGAAATATATGGTATTTGCAGCAATTGGTACAATAGCAGATGTAATGCCAATAGTAGATGAAAAATAGGATTATTGTTTCACATGGTATAGAATTATTAAAAATAAATTAAGTGATAATAATGAGCTAAAAGCAGGTATTTATACACTTTTAAAACAAATATAATGTGGATAATGCACAGATATTGCATTTAAAAATAGTGCCAATGTTAAATGCATCTCGAAGACTTCGGACAAGAAACAGGAATAGAATTATTAACAGAAAAAAATACCAGAAAATTCAGAAGAGCTTTTAAAAAGAATTAGAAAAATTAAATGAAAAACGTAAACAACTTGTTATAGACTATATTGGTGAAATAACAAGAAAGATAGATGATGAAAATTTAGAAAAAGGCAATGAAAAATCTAAATACCCCTATAGTTGTATATGGGAAGTATAATGAGGGTATAGTTGGAATTGTTGCAGCAAAATTAGTAGAAAAATATTCAAGACCTGCAATAGTATTATCAGAAACAGAAGAACGGAATATACAAGGGTTCTGGAAGAAGTAAGTATCATGACCTATTTAATATTGTTGATAAGTATAAGGATATGTGTATTGCATTTGGAGGACATAAAAATGCAGTAGGGATTAAGTGTTTCAAAAGAAAATATAGCTAAATTAAAAAGAAATGATTGAATCTGAAGTGTTAGAAGAAGCACAAGAAATTGTAGAATATGATATGGTAATGAATTTTAAACAAATAAGTTTAGAGATTATAGAAATACTCTTAAAATTGGAAACCATTTGGAGAAAAAATCCATATCCAGCATTTATGTTTAAAAAATGTAAGAGTTAGTGATAAAAAAAGAATATGATAAAGTAGATAGATATATATTATCACAAGAAGTAGAAAAAGATTCAGTAAGAAAAAGAAATATCTTTAGTAGGAATATGTTTTGATAAAGAAAAAGGAAAAGAATATTAAAATGGGTGATAATATATATATTGTAGCAAAACCTAAGATAAATGAGTTCAATCGGAAAAAAAGTATTAATTTAGAAATAGTAGATGTAGAAAAAGATAGTAAGAGCAAGAGCGAAAGGAGGAAATATGGCAAATTATAAGACGATATATGAAGTAAAAGAATTGTTGGATCTTCAAAAAGAAAAATGAATAGAAAATCTGATTTAAGAAAAATAAGAAGAGCATATGATTTTTGCAGAAAAAGCACATGAAAATCAAAAAGATTATCTGGTGAAAAATATATAATACATCCACTTAATGTTGCATATATATTAGCAGCTTTTAAGTTTAGATGATAATACAATATGTGAAAGACTTTTACATGATGTAATAGAAGATACAGAAGTTACATATGAAGATATTAAATCAGAATTTGGTGAAGAAGTAGCATAATAGTTGACGGAGTTACAAAATTAGGTAAACTTAAATATACAACAAAAGAAGAAGCACAAATAGAAAACTATAGGAAAATGTTTCTGCAATGGGAGAGATATAAGGGTTATACTTGTAAAAATAGCAGATAGAATCCATAATATGAGAACAATGGAGTTTATGAGAAGAGAAAAACAACAGAAAAATCAAAAGAAACTCTAGATATATATGCACCACTTGCAAACAGACTTCGGAATATATACATTAAAAAGTGAACTTGAAGATTTAGGATTTAAATATTTACTTCAGATGAATATAATAAGATTGTAATGGATTTAAATAAGAGAAAAAGAACATAGAGAAGAATATTTAAATAATATAAAAACAACTATTAGTTTATTTAAAAAGAAAGAATAAAATGTGATATAACTGGAAGAACAAAAACATATATATAGTATATATAAGAAGCTTAAAAGAGATAATGTAACAATAGATCAAATATATGATATATTTGCACTTAGAATAATAGTAAATGATGTTGCAACATGTTATAGGATTTTAGGACTTTTACATGAAAAAGTTTACACCAATGATGGGAAGATTTAAAAGATTATATAGCGGTTCCAAAATCAAACATGTATCAATCTATACACACAACTCTTATACTACCAAAAGAACCACCTTTGAAGTTCAAATAAGAACAGAAGAAATGCATAGAGTTGCAGAATTTGGTATTGCAGCACACTGGGCATATAAGGGAAGCAAACTATAAGGGGAAAAAGCAGTAGTATCTGTAACAGATGATAAAACTTGCCTGGATTAGAGAAACAATTGAGTGGCAAGAACAAACAAAAGATCCAGAACAATTTATGGAAGCTTTAAAAACTGAATTTTTCGAAGATGAAGTATATGTATTTACACCAAAAAGGTGAAATAAAAGTACTCCAAAAAGGTGCAACAACAATAGATTTTTGCATATATGATACATGAAGAAATAGGTAATGTTTATAGGTGCAAGAATAAATTCTAATATGGTTCCTATAACAACAAGATTAAAAAAACCGGAGATATTGTTCAAATAATAACATCAGAAGGGTCAAAAGGACCAAGTAAAGATTGACTTAAAGTTGTTATAACACCTACTGCAAAAAGCAAGAATAACAAGATATTTCAAAAAAGAAAGAAAGAAGAAAAATGTTGAAAAAAGGAAAAGAAACATTAGAAAAAGAAATAAAGAAACTCGGATATAAAGCCTTTTGAAATATTACAACCAGAATATTTAGATGAACTTAGAGATAAAATATGCATATTCAAAACTAGAAGACCTATATGCAGCAATTGGATTTGGCACAATTGGTGTTAATAAGATTATAGGAAGACTTTTTCAATGTATAAAAAGCAAATGAAGAAGAAGAGTTTGAAAAAGAAAATAAAAGACATTGAAAAATGGAGAAAAAGAAGAAAAAGAAAGCTTTCAAACAAAGGAAATGGAAAAGGATTATATGTTAAAGGACTTGATAATCTACTCATAAAAACAGCAAAATGTTGTAATCCAGTTCCAGGAGATGAAATAATCCGGATATATTACACAAGGAAATGGAATATCTGTACATAGGACAAATTGTTTAAATGTTACAAAAACTTATGCAAGAACATAATAGATTAATAGATGTATATTGGAATGATAATGTAACTGAAAAATTATACTGTAGGGGATAGAAGTTTTGGCTGTAAATACAAATGATGTATTAAAAAAATATAATACAAGTAATAGAAAAATCAAAATCATCATTATTAGGTGTAGAAGCAAATGTAAATAAAGGCAAAACTTGCAGTTATAAAAGTGAAAATTGTTGTAAAAGATCACGAAGAATTAAATAAGATTATGAATTCTTTTAAAATCTGTGAAAATGTTCTAGAAATAAGCAGAAAAAGAGGATAAAGAATAATATAATTAATAAATAAAAAGAAGGTATATATATGATACATGATATCAAAAAGTATATGAAAATACTATAATAAAAGAAAAAGGTGAAGATAAGGAAGAACAAAAAGAATATATATGTAGAATATATAAATATTTAGTAACACCTAAAAAGTTTTGGAGTAAAAAGAAAATACATATATTTGTTATTTTGAAGAAATAGTAAATAATCCTGAAAAACAATAAAAATAGAAATGAAAGTGGAAAAGAAAAAGATAGTGAAAATAAAAAGAAAATTGGAATAATGATAGATCCAGGTAGTAATGATGAAGAAATATATGAATTTTTAAAAGAGAAAATATAGAAATTAAATATATATTTTTAACACATAATCATCCAGATCATATAGCAGGACTTGATAGTGCTAAAGAAAAATTAAATGTACCAATTGTTATATCAAGATTAGATGGAGAAAATATCCATGATAAAAAGATATACAATGATGAGATTATTTAGATTAAAAGAACTTGAATGTGATGTAGATATAATGGTTGAACATTTAGATGAGATTAAAATATGTGATGATATAATATTTAAATTTATCTAACACCAGGTCATTCTTTAGGAAGTATGTGTATAGAAATTATGGGAACAGATATATTATTTGTAGGAGATACTATATTTTTAAAGAAGGTTACCGGAAGAACAGACTTTTAGGTGAAAATGATATAGATATGGAAAAAGCATTAAATATATATATGATAATTTTTGATATGGAAACATATATATTTCCAGGACATCGGAGATATATGTGTTAAAAAGAAAGGGAGATAGGTATGATTAAATACAAAAAGCCAAGAGGAACAAAAGACATTTATGGTCTTGAGATGGATGTAATGCAATATGTAAAAGAGGACAGTTTTTGGATTTTAGCAAAACATGGATATATGGAAATTAGAACCCTGTATTTGAATCATCTGATCTATACTTAAGAGGTGTTGGAGAAGATACAGATATAGTAAATAAGGAAAATGTATACATTTGATGATAAAAGCCGGAAGAAGTATAACATTAAGACCTGAAAGGAACAACACAGGTGTTATAAGGGCATATATAGAAGAAGGGATGGAAAGCAAGTTTCAAAAACCATTAAAATTTATGTATGAATTTTCTGCATTTAGATATGAAAAAGGTACAAAACTGGAAGACAAAGGAATTTACACAAATAGGTGCAGAGCTTCTTCGGAACATATGAACTAATAGCAGATTTTTGAAATGATAAAAAAATTGGGTATAATATTGTAAAAAGCATTAAAGATAGATAAAAAAATGTTAAGATAAAGATAAACAGTCTTCGGAAATATGGAAAACAAGAAATAAGTATAAGAAAGCATTAAAAGAATATGTTTCATCAAAAAGAAGGATATTGTGAAGATTGTAAGAGAAGAATAAACACAAATGCTTTTAAGAATACTAGATTGTAAAGAAGAAACATGTAAGAAATTAAATCAAAAATGCGCCTAGTATTATAGATTATTTGGAAAAAGAAGATAAAAACACTTTGAAGAAATAATATATTATCTTGATAATTCAGAAATGAAAAATGACTATATAATAGATGAAAAATAGTAAGAGGGCTTGATTACTATAATAGGACAGTATTTGAAATTGTTGATGAAAAAGGAAAGGCAATTCTTCGGAGGACGGAAGATATGATAGCTTAACTAAAACGCTTGGAGGTACAGATACAGCAGCAGTTGGATTTGGACTTGGAGCAGAAAGGGTTAAACAAATAATACTAGATACATATAGTAAGGAAGAATTAGAAGTTTTAAAAGAAAAATAGATTATGTTATTGTAACAGATTTTAATAAGGAAAACAATTTAAAAGCTTTTAGAATTATCAGATAAATTAAGAAAAACGGAAAAATGTATTAACAAATATAATAAACAAATCATTTAATGCACAAATGAAAATGGCAAATAAGATAGGAGCATTAAATGTAATTATAATGGAGAAAATGAAAATAAAAGGTGGATTTTATACAGTTAAGAACTTGGAAACAGGAAAATCAGGAAGAAAGAACAGAGGAAGAATTAATGGATAAAAATAAGAATACTTGCTATAGGAGATGTTGTAGAAAATCCAGGGATAGAAGCATTAGAAAAAGGACTGGGTAGACTAATAATAGATAAAAAACGCAGATTTTGTAGTAGTAAATATAGAAAATAGTGCAGATGGACTTCGGAGTAAATAAAAAATCATATGAAAAAGTTAAAAAACTAAATATTGATGTGATGACACTTCGGAAATCATACATGGGCAAAAATGGAAATCTTCAAGTTTATAGGAGATAAAAAGATTGTAAGACCAGCAAACCTTCCTAAAAATGTTCAGGAAGAGGATATAGGGTATATGAGAAAAATGGTTTAAAAATTGGAGTTATAAACCTCTTCGAAGAGTATCAATGGGAATATTATCAGAAAACCCATTTATAGTAACAGAAAATGCTTTTAGAAAGTTTAAAAGAATGTGATATATTAATAGTAGATTTTCATGGAGAAGCAACTGCAGAAAAATAGCATTTGCAAAATATTTTGATGGAAAAATAAATTGTATATTTGGAACACATACACATGTACAAACAGCAGATGAAACAATTTTAGAAAAAGGAACAGGATATATTACAGATTTAGGTATGACAGGAACACTTGATGGAGTTCTTGGTATGAAAAAGAGATAGCTTTTAAAAAGATTTTAACAACACTTCCTGAAAAGTATATTGAAGAAACAAAAGGAAATAGGTATATACATGGAGTGTTATATACACTTGAAAAATAATGACAAGAAATATAATGATAGTAAATATATAGTTACAGAGATAGAAAGGTTAAAGGTGGAAGTATGAGATCAGAATTTACAGGTTCAACAGTAGAATATGTTCTATATAATAGTAGGATCATTAATAACTGCAATAACATTAGGACTTCGGATTTACTATAGTTTTTGCATGATAAAAGATGGGAAAACAGAACATACATATATAGAAGGAAAACAATTAGAATTTACAGGTGATCCATTTGAATTATTTGCAAGATATATAATTTGGTGGGTTTTTACTATAATAACAATTGGTATATATTCATTAGTTATACCAGTAAGATTAAAAACAATGGGAAGTAGAACATACTCAATTTGCATAATGAATATATTAAAAATAGAGATATGATATACATATAGATAAGAAGAATATAAGATATGATTTTTCTAAGCTATATGTATTTTTATATTTTAAACTTACTTTAAATAAGTATTAGTAATTTACCTTTAATTTCTTTAAACTTCTTTTGTTATACTAATATCAGAAAAAGGTTAAAAAGATATTAATATAGACTTAGGAGAACAAAAATGAAAAAAATACTATAGTATTATATAGTACTAAAAAATGAAAAGATTCATTATGTATAGAAAGTATGTTTAGAGATATGATATGCAGGAAATATATACATTAAATAGAAATGTGAATTCAGAATATATACATATATACATGGACAAAAAGAAGAAATAGAAGAATCATATATATATGAATTAAATAAAAAGTATAGTTAATAATGTATTAAAAAAATAATGATTATAATCAGATTATAATATATGGAATAGATATTGTAATGATAGAAACAATTAAATATATTATAGCTAAAAATGAAAAAGAGGAGAAGGAAAGAAGTATAAGATAAAAAGTTATATCTGAAATATATGAAGGTACACTTTTTATGATAGAGAAAGAATCTGTTTTTAGAAATATTAGAATTATTAAAAACAAAAAAATATATAAAATGTATTTCTAAAAAGGGAATATATGAAGCATATTTAAATATGGGATATAATGTACGGATATTTAATGCCAAACTATATTTTTGGAAGAAGAATATAAGAGTATAGGGAAAAATATATGAAAAATTAGAAAGAAATAATAAAAATAGTTTCTAATAATTTTTAAAAAATGTAAATATTGGAATATATGTAGATAATGATGAATGGTATACAAATATATATAATACGATAAGTACAGTTAGTATTTATACAAAAATGCAGTACTAAATTATAACTTATTAAATGATAGATTCCTAGAGTTTATAAAAATACATAAAATCGATGCAAATCCAAGTATTTTTACATATGCATCAATAGAAAGAACAATTAAAGAATTTTTAAAAAAATGATATAATATTAGATCTTAAATTTACAAATAATTTTAGTTATAATTTCTTACTTGCAACAGAATTAGACATTCCTATAGCAATTGGAAATACAAATAGATTATTTTGAAAATTGTAATAATGATTATCTAAAAAGAACAATAGTAGTAAATGCAGAAGATAATCCAGATATGAATAAAGATATTATAGAAAAATATATTAAGAAATAAAGAAAAAAATTAAAGAAAATTTAAGATTATGGAAAAAGAATATGATATTATAGCAAAAGAAAAATATTGAAAAATGGTAAAGGAATAATAATGGGAGTATTTAGAAAATATAAAAAGAACAGTTAAAAATTCTTTAGATAGCGAAAGTAGTACATATAAGGTTATAAGTGGAACATATAGGTATTTAAGTTCAAAAAAATATCAATTATTAGTTGAAAAAGAAATCCATTTGTAAATAAAGAAAAAAGAAGTTAAAAAAGCAGTAAGGGCTATAAATGAAGCAAAGAGATTAAAAAGATTATATAGTATTATATAATCCAGAATGGCTTTGAGTTGCAAATTCAACAAAAGGACTATTTGAATCAAATGTACCTTTAGAAGAAACAAAAAGAAAAAGTAGTAGAAATAAGATAATAAAAGTGATAATTTCATCAGGTGTAAAAACAAGTTATATTTTCACAAATTGTTGATCTGGTTGGATAGAGCTAATAGAAGACCTACATAAAAAGTGATAAAAAGTATAAAAATTAAAGTATATGGCATGCAAATAATTTTTGAAGCAATAAGTGATTATACATGGAAATTAAATAAAGAATTAATAGAATTATATAAAGGAAGGTAAAAATAGAAGCACTTCGGGTTTGTAAAAAAGACTATGACAGAATTCTATAAGAATTTAGGATATAATGCATATTATATGATGAATAATGTTAAAAGTTTGGATATAGATAAAGAAGAGAAGAATTTAGATAAAAACAAAACAAGAAGATAAGAGTGTAAATATAGGTATATATAATGCACATAGTAGAGAACTTAAAAATATATATACACAAATTTTAGCAACAACCTTTTTAAAAGAAACTAATATAGATATAGTGCCAATATCAAAAGAAAGTAAAACAATATTTAAAAAGCACTAGATATTAAATATACATGTATAGATAAGTTTATACCAACAGAAGAACTTATGAGAAGAATTAAAAGAAATGATATAAATATATGTAACATTTACAGAATGTTCTCCAATGTTTCAATGGAAAGTTTTGAACAAGGAGTACCTGTTTAATAGGAAATAACAATGATTATTTCTTGGGTTCTAAATTAAGAGATTATGTATGTGTAAACAGAGAAGATGATCCAAGAGAAATTAGAGATAAGATAACAAAGGTTATAGAAAAATAAGGAAGAAGTATTAAAATTGTATAGAGAATGGAAAAATAATTTTAATAATGAAGTAAAAAAACAAGTAAAAGAATTTTTGGAAGGATAGGTAATTAATATGGATAATGAAGTGTATTTTCTTTAAGTTCATCAAAAAGAATTAACAGAAAAGATATGTAAAAAAATTAGGAATAAAAAGAAGGAAAAAAATAGAAATAAGACATTTTTGCAGATGGAGAAATCTTAGTAGAATTATTAGAAACTGTTAGAGATAAAAAGAGTATATATTATACAATCAACAGATAATCCAGTATCACAAAAATTTAATGGAACTTTTTAATTGCAATAGATTCTGTGAAAAGGGCTTTTGCAAAAGAATAGATGTAATAATCCCATATTTTGGATATGCAAGACAAGATAGAAAAGCAAGACCACGTCAACTCTATAACTGGAAGACTTGTAGCAAAACCTATTAGAAGCTAGAGGGGCAACAAGTATTATGACAGTAGAAATACATTCAACACAAACAATGGGATTTTTTTGATATACCAGCAGATGATTTAACAGTAATAGGGATTTTAGCAGGATATTTTAAAAAGAAAAAATACTTAAAGATATAGTAATAGTATCACCAGATCATGGTGGAGTAAAAAGGGCAAGAGATATTGCAGAAATATTTAATGCACCAATAGCAATTATTGATAAGAGAAGAGTAAGACCAAATGAAGCAGAAGCTATGAACTTAATAGGAACAGTTGAAGGTAAAACAGCACAATCGTAGATGATATGATAGATACAGCAGGAACACTTGTATCAGGAATAAAAAAATGCTTAAAGAAAAAGAGCAAAAGAAATATATGCAGCAATAGCACTATCCAGTACTTTCAGGTCCTGCAATAGAAAGAATACAAAACAGTGATATTAAGAAAATTAATATGTACAGATACAATTAAATTACCTAAAGAAAAACAAATAGATAAAATAGAGGTTGTAAGTATATCAGATATGCTTGCAGATATAATACATGCAAATAATGTAGGAGAAAGTGTAACAGCAGTTGTAAGAAAATACAGAGATTTAGATTATACAGATAAATAATAGTGAATTTTAGAGGAAGAAAATGAATATAGAAGAACTAAAGAGACAATTAAAAAGAACAAGGAATAACAGAAGAAGATTTAAAAAAAGATAAAAGAAAAAATAAATAATATAGAGAAAGAAACAGTAGCAGAAAAAACTGCTACTGATATTAATAGTGAAAATAATTGTTATAAAAAAATTAATGAAGAAATTAAAAAAATGAAGAAGAAGATGGAAATATCGAAGAAAAAGAAATATATAGAAGAAGTATTAGATGAAAAATAGCTAAAAACTTTAAATCAAAATATAAGATATGTAAGAAATGTACTTAAATGATAGAAGAAGGTAATACAATACCATTTATTGCAAGATATAGAAAAGAAGAAACAGGTGGTATGAGTGATGAAGTTTTAAGAGAATTTGAACAAATATTAAAACAATATACAAACCTTCTACAAAGAAAAGAAGAAGTAGCAAGACTTATAGACGAACAAGGAAAACTTACAGAAGAATTATTAAATGATATAAGATTAGCAGAAACATTATCAAAAGTAGAAGATATATATAGACCATATAAGGGAAAGAAAAACAAGAGGATCTGAAGCAAGAAGAAAAAGGATTAGAAGATTTAAGCAAATATATTTTGCAGGAAATAGTTTAGAAAAATATCTTAAAAAGCAGAAGAGTTTTTAATAGAAGAAGTTGAAACAATAGAAGATGCTATAACAGGAGCAAAAAGATATAATAGCAGAAGATATATCAGATAGTGCAGATATAAGAGAAATAGTAAAAAATGTATATAATAAGGAAGCAGAAATTGTAGGGCACAAAAAGGAAAAAGAAGATGATGAAAGACAAATATATAAGATGTACTATGATTTTAAAGATACTATTTCAAAAATACCAAGCCATAGATATCTTGCTATAACAAGAGGAGAAACAGAAAAATTAGATGTAAAAACTTGTACTTGATGAAGAAAGATTAATTCAAAATATAATAGAAGAAGTTATAAAAGAAAATAATAATATATCATTTGAATATATTGAAGAAATAGTTAAAGATTCTTTTAAACGTCTTATGAAGCCTTCTAGAAAGAGAAATAAGACAGGAAGTAAAAGAAAGATCTGATGAATATGCAATAAATGTATTTGGAGATAATTTAAAGAATGATTATTACAATCACCAATGAAGAATATAAGGATTCTTGGATTTGACCCAGGATTTAGAAATGGTAGTAAACTTGCATGTATAGATGAAAATCGGAAAATACTTAGAAGGTAAAAGTGTAAGTGTAACAATGCCAAATGATGATATTGAAAAAGGTAAAAAGAAATAGAAGAACTAATAAAACAAAAACAATATTAATATTGTTGCAATAGGGTAATGGAACAGCATCAAGAGAAAGGAAAAGAAGTAGTTAGGAGATTATAAAAGGAAAAGATGTAAAATATATAATAGTAAGTGAAGCAGGAGCATCTGTATATTCAGCATCAAAACTTGGGGGCAGAAGAATTTCCCAGATGTAAATGTAAGTATAAGAGGGCTATCTCAATAGCAAGAAGACTACAAGACCCATTATCAGAACTTGTAAAAAAATAGAAACCAAAAGGCAATAGGGTGGTAGGGACAATATCAACATGATGTAAATCAAACTAAATTAGAAGAAAGATTATATAATGTTGTAGAAGATTCAGTAAATAAAGTTGGGGTAGACTTAAATACAGCAACATTTTCACTTATCTCATATGTTGCTGGTATATCTAAAAAACAAGCAAAAGCAATAGTTAAAACATAGAGAAGATAATCGGAAAATATTTAGAAAGAAAAGAACTCTAAAAGTATCTGGAGTAGGAGAAAAGCATTTACACAAGCAGCAGGATTTTTAAGAATATATGATGGTAAAAATAGTATAGAAATGACAGGAATTCACCCAGAAAGTTATGAACTAGCTAGAAAAAATACTTGCATATGTTGGAGAAACTGAAGAAAGCCTAAAAGATAAGAAGAAAAAGAAGAAACAATAGAAAAATATTAAAATTAGATAAAGATAAACTTTTAAAAGAAGAACAATTTAAAGAATATGGAAAAATATGAAATAGAAGACACAATAAAAAGAACTTGTAAAACCAGGTATAGATATAAGAGAAGAATTACAAAAGCCAATACTTAGAAAATGATATTTTAGAATTTGAAGATATACAAGTAGGAATGGAACTAGAAGGAACAGTAAGAAATGTAGCAGCATTTGGTGCTTTTGTAGATATAGGAATACATGATGACCGGACTTGTACATATATCATGAAATGAGGAAAAATTTGTAAAAGATCCTAAAGACATAGTAAGAGTAGGGGATATAGTAAAAGTTAAGGTTATAGAAAAAGATTTAGATAGACAAAAAAGTAAAATTAAGTATGAAAATTTAAGAAAAGAAAAGGTAATTAAGATGGGAATAATTCCAAAGATAAAAGTAAAAAGAAAGTATACCAATAATTATAATAGGTATAATAATTATAATATCAATAATATATATGATAAGTTATTTTCAAATATTAGAGAATAAGTATAATGATCGGAAAGAAAAACAAGAAAAATGTTGGAGAGATTTCTAAAATAATTGAAAAAGTATTAGTTGCAAATATGATATTATCAGATAAAAGAATATGATGCAGAACAAAAATAGATCAGATAATAAACGATAAGAATAAGAGTAATGAAGAAAAGAACAACAAAAAAGAAAGAATATTAGACGAATTAAAAAATACAGCAAATACTGAAGAAAGAACAACAATATTAGAATATCAAGTAAAAATGACAGAAAATGACATAGTAGAAGAAATAACATATTATGTTAGAAGTAAAATGAAGAAATAATAAAAAGAAAAGAAAAGTATAAGAATAGCACAACATATAAATTATTAGAAGAAAAATGACAAAGAAGTACAAGAATTAAAATATAAGGTTACAAGCAACATAGGGTAAAAAAGCAGGTGAAATTATAACTATCATTAAATGGTCTTATGTATAATAATAAGTTTAATTTTTACTGGCAGATACAAGTCAAAAAAGATAATAACACTGAAAACGATCTAAAAAATTACAGTAAACATTTTTACAAAAATAAAGAAACTGTATATATTAGTTATGAACAAAAAGAGTGATACTTAAAGATTTGATTAAAATTTTAAGGAGGAATATAAATATGGAATTAGGAACATTATGAAGAGTTGACGCCAAAACAAATTAGAGAGAAGTACGGACTTGAGATTGATGAAGATTTGGAAAAAGTTCGTGAGAAAGGTAAATTTTCAATCGAAGGGTAAAAAGAATCAAAATTATCTATAAAAAGGTGGTGTGAAAAAATGTCTGAAGAATATATGAATTTAAATGAAGTTCGGCAATTGTTAGGAATGCCGAAATATCAATACACTGTGAAACAAGTAATAGAAGCTTTAGAGGAGTACAATAAAGATAATTTATCATCTTGGTAGAGGAGTGATTTCATGGAAAAATATTCAATAATTACGATAGACAAACAGTAGGATTGACTGGAAAATGTATTATGGAGATAATATGCTTTAAAATGATTATAACAAAAACATGGCACAAATTATTTTATTCAAACGGAATATAAGCTATACACAACTAAAAATTGTATCAAATTGCAATTTATCAAAAGATTTTGATAAATTCCCAAAAATTAGGGATAGAATTGTTGATTCGCAAGAAGAAGAGGTAGAATATTTGATGAAATGTTTAATTTTCCTGTACTTGAAATAATAGGGAGAAAAAGCCAATTTATTTCTGGTAAGGAGGTAGGGTCAATTTATTGCCTCAAATTTAGAAAAATTCAAATAAGATATAAAATAAAAAGCTTTTGAGAACTATTAGTTTTTAAAGCTTTTTATTTGTAAATAAAATGTTTACAAAATATCAAAAATTATGTTAATATATATATGGAATTAAAAATAATTAACTTTTTAAATTTAAAAATTAAGAGGTGTACTGCATGGGACCATATATATTAATTTGGAAGAGATGTTAAATCTGATGGATTTACCATCAGATACGAACGAAGAGAAAAATTAGATTGAATTAGAAAGATTTAATTCAATTAACAATTCACAACATATTGTATATAAAACAAAAAGCAAAGGTCGTGATGATATAATGAAATTAGATTTTTGTTAAGAGTAATAGTAAAGATCATAGAGAGATCAAAAAGCTAGTAAAAACGTTTGATAAAGAAAAATGTAAGCTAGAATACATACTGTCATCCAGCAAGTATAGAAGCGAGTAGGACTACCAATTTGAAGGCAACTTTAGAAATGGAGAAGTTAGGGTGTATAATAAAGAAACAATGTTTGAGATAATACTAATGTTGCAAAATTGAACTTAAGTTAGCTAATTAATTTTTAAAAAGAGATCTCAAAGACAAGTTTTGTTTTTAAGGTCTTTTGTTATGTTTTTGAATATTTTGTGGTATAATATTTTTGTATATATTTAGTATATAGTATGCCATTTACAAAAAGTATTAAAAAAATGGTAAAATAAAAATGTTATGCCAGATGTATAATAATTTACGAAGAAGGAGGAAAAAGAATCCAACTATTAATCAATTAGTAAGAAAAGGTAGAAAACTTCTAAAGCAAAGTCTAAAAACACCAGCATTAGCAAAAAGGTTATGACTCAAAAGAGAAAGACACATACAAATAATCGTTCTCCATTTTAAAAGAGGAGTTTGTACAGTAGTTAAGACTGTAACATCTAAGAAAACCTAACTCAGCTTTTAAGAAAAGTTGCAAGGGTAAGATTATCTACAATTGTTGAAGTAACAGCATATATCCCAGGAGAAGGACACAACTTACAAGAACACACAGTGTTGTTATGATAAGAGGTGGAAGAGTAAAAGACTTACCAGGGTTAGATATCATATTGTTCGTGGTACTCTAGATACAGCAGGAGTTAACAACAGACAACAAGGTAAGATCAAAAATATGGTGCGAAAAACCAAAGAAATAATATAATATCAGTTGGTGCCAATAATTTTGTAAATTATATGCACATACTGGAAAAAGAATAATTTTAGAGTACCTTTTTAAGAGATTCTTAAAATGCTTATTAAAAATTAAAAATAAAATAAGGAGGGAAGAAAAAGTGCCAAGAAAAAGGACATATAGCAAAAAGAGAAGTATTAGCAGATCCTAAATATAATAGTAAATTAGTTACTAAATTAGTAAATACTGTAATGCTAGATGGAAAGAAAACAGTTGCACAAAGAATAGTATATACTGCATTTTCTATAATCGAAGAGAAATTAGAAAAGACCAGCATTAGAACTATTTGAAGAAGCATTAGAAAAATATTAAACCTGTTCTAGAAGTAAAAAGCAAGAAGAATAGGGGGGCAACATACCAAGTTCCATTAGAAATAAGAGCAGACAGAAGACAAACACTAGGATTAAGATGGCTAGTAGGATATGCAAGAAAAGACATGAAAAACTATGGCTGATAAACTTGCAGGAGAAATAATAGATGCATTAAACCAAAATGGTGGAGCACACAAGAAAAAGAAGAAGTACACAAAATGGCAGAAGCTAACAAAGCATTCGCACATTACAGATATTAATATAGACTTTAAAAAAGTTTAGAAGGGAAAGATTTATGGCAAAAAGAGAAGTTCCATTAAATAGATTAAGAAATATAGAATAATGGCTCATATTGATGCAGGTAAAACAACTGTAACAGAAAGAATACTTTTTCTATTCAGGAAAAATCCATAAAAATAGGGTGAAAACACATGATGGTGCATCACAAAATGGACTGGATGAAAGATGAACAAGAAAGAGGTATTACAATTACATCTGCTCGCAACAACATGTTCATGGAAAAATCATAAAATAAACATTATAGATACACCAGGACACGTTGACTTTACAGTAGAAGTTGAAAAGATCTTTAAGAGTATTAGATGGAGCAGTATGTATATTATCTTCAAAAGATGCAGTACAACCACAATCAGAAACTGTTTGAGACAAGCAGATAAATACAAAGTACCAAGAATGGTATTGTAAAACAAAATGGATATGATGGGAGCAGACTTTTCTACAATTGTTTAGCACAATTAGATAGAAGATTACACTGTAATCCAGTGGCAATACAACTTCCAATAGGAGCATCAGAAACATTTGAAGGTGTAATAGACTTAATAACAATGAAAGCATTATACTATAAAGATGAAGAAGGTAAAGTAATAGAAGAAAAAGAAATACCAGCAGATTTAGTAGAAAAAGCTAATGAATACAGGGCTAGTAATGGTTGAAACAGCACAGAACAAGATGATGAATTAATGATGAAATACTTAGATGGAGAAGAATTAACTGAAACAGAAAATAAGAAAAAAGGTTTAAGAAAAAGCTACATTAAGTAATAATGCGACACTTGTATGTTGTGGATCAGCATATAAGAATAAAGGGCTACAATTATTATTAGATAATATAGTAGAATATTTACCATCACCACTTTAGATATTGACCATGTAAAAGTGTCAGATGAAGATGGAAATGAAATGGAAAGAGAAACATCAGATGATGCACCATTCTCAGCACTTGCATTTAAAATTGCAACAGATCCATATGTAGGAAGATTATGCTTCTTTAGAGTATATTCAGGTACATTAGAATCAGGTTCATATGTATTAAATGCAACAAAGAATAAAAAAGAAAGAGTTGGAAGAATACTTCAAATGCATGCTAATAAGAGAACAGAATTAAAAGAAGTATTAGCAGGAGATATAGCAGCAGCAATAAGATTCAAAGATGTAACAACAGGGATACATTATCAGATATTGAAAATCCAATAATAGTAGAAACATGGAATTCCCAGAACCAGTTATTGATGTTGCGATAGAGACCAAAAAGATAAAGACGCACAAGAAAATGGGTATAGCATTAGCTAAACTTTCAGAAGAAGATCCAACATTCAAAATCTATACAAATGCAGAAACAGGACAAGTTGTTATTGCAGGTATGGGTGAATTACACTTAGAAATAATTGTAAGTAGATTAAAAGACGAATTTAACGTAGACTGTACAGTAGGGTAAAACCACAAGTTGCATACAAAGAAACAATAAGAAAAGAAGTTGAAATTGAAGGTAAATTTGTAAGACAATCAGGTGGTAGAGGACAATATGGTCACGTATGGTTAAAATTACAAACCATTAGAACCAGGTGAAGGATTCAAGTTTGAAAACAAAATCGTTGGTGGTGTAATACCAAAAAGAATACATCAAAACCAGTAGAAGAAGGTATAAAAGAAGCATCATTATCAGGGTACTTGCTGGATATCCAGTAATAGACTTTAAGGCAACACTATTTGATGGATCATTCCATGATGTTGACTCATCAGAAATGGCTTTCAAAATAGCAGGATCAATGGCATTTAAAGATGGAGCTAAAAAAGCAAATCCAGTAATATTAGAACCTATAATGAGAGTTGAAATAACAGTACCAGAAGAATATGTTGAGATGTTATAGGGTGATATGAACTCAAGACGTGGTAGAATGAAGGTGTAGAAGCACAACCAGAATACAACATAATAAAGGATTTATTCCACTATCAGAAATGTTTGATATGCAACAACACTTCGTTCTAAGACACAAGGTAGAGGAACATATGCAATGGAACCATCACATTATGAAGAAGTTCAAGAAAATATCTTAGATACTATAGTAGCATCAAAGCAAAAAATAGTTTTTAAGATAAAATGATGAATACTTTAGGTGCCTTTAGAATAACTTTTATAAAAGGTAAAAGGCACTTGCAAATATACATAAAATAATATAAAAATAAGTTTATAAAAATATAATTAGGAGGAAAAAATAACATGGCAAAAGAAAAATTTGAAAGAACAAAACCACATGTTAATATAGGAACAATCGGGCACGTTGACCACGGTAAACTACTACAACTGCGCTGATAACAAAAAATATTTAAGTTTATTAGGACAAGCTAAATTTGAAGCTTATGACCAAATAGACGGAGCACCAGAAGAAAGAGAAAGAGGTATTACAATTACCAGCTCACGTTGAATATGAATCAGCAACCAGACACTATGCACACGTTGACTGTCCAGGACACGCTGACTACGTTAAAAACATGATCGCAGGTGCAAAGACAAATGGATGGGGGCAGTATTAGTTGTTTCAGCAGCTGATGGACCAATGCCTCAAACAAGAGAATACATACTACTTGCAAGACAAGTTAGGGGTTAAATACATAGTTGTTTACTTAAACAAAAACAGATATGGTTGACGATCCAGAATTATTAGAATTAGTAGAAATGGAGTTAGAGACTTATTAAATGAATATGATTTCCCAGGAAATGATATTCCAATTGTTAAAGGTTCTTCATTAAAAGTATTAGAATCCACATCAACAGATCCAAATGATCCAGTATATGCACCTATGAAAGAATTAATCAGCTAATAGACACATATATACCAACTCCAGAAAGAACTACTGACAAACCATTCTTAATGCCTATAGAAGATATATCTCAATCACAGGTAGAGGAACAGTTGCTACAGGTAGAGTAGAAAGAGGAGAAATTAAATTAAACGACGAAGTTGAAATCGTTGATTAACAAAAAGAAAAGAAAGAAAACAGTTGTTGACAGGTATAGAAATGTTTAGAAAAATTATTAGATTCAGCGGAAGCTGGAGATAATGCAGGATTATTGAGAGGCATAAACAAGACTGATATCGAAAGAGGACAAGTTATTGCTAAACCAGGAACAATTAATCCACATACTAAATTTACAGCTGAAGTTTATGTTTTAACAAAAGACGAAGGTGGAAGACATACTCCATTCTTTAAAGGATATAGACCACAATTCTTCTTTAGAACAACTGACGTTACAGGTGTAATTGAATTACCAGAAGGAACAGAAATGGTTATGCCAGGAGATAATGTTAAGATGACAATCGAACTTATAACTCCTATAGCTGTTGAAGAAGGATCAAGATTCGCTATCCGTGAAGGTGGTAGAACAGTTGGTTCAGGTATAGTTTCTTCAATAATAAAATAATTGAAAAAATATAATGAATAGAAAATATTTAAAAGTAAAAAGTGTATAATCAATTTTATTGACATATACACTTTTTGCTATATAATGTCATATGTAAACTGCTTAATCAAGGTTAGAAATCTTTTTAACAAAGTACCTTAAATTAACGGTTAGCGAGTATTACGAAATGGAGGAATTTTGCGATGTACGCAATTATAGAAGCATGTGGAAAACAATATAAAGTAGAAAAAGGTAGTATAGTATACTTTGAAAAAGTTAGACGCAGAAAAAGGGAAAAAGTTACATTTGACAAAGTGTTACTTGTATCTGATAAAAGAAACAAAATAGAACACCATATGTAGATGGTATAAAAAGTAGAAGGAAAAAAATAGTTGGACATGTAAAAGGTGAAAAATAAAAATATTTAAATATAAACCTAAAAAAAGATTACAGAAAAAACTATTGGACATAGACAAAATTATACTAAAGTTGAAATAACAAACATTTCAGCAGGAAAAATAATACATAAAAATTTATAAAGAAAAGAGGTGAACTAAGTGGCACATAAGAAAGGTCAAGGTGAGCGTTAAAAACGGACGCGATAGCATATCAAAAAGATTAGGGTCTTAAGAAAAATGACAAACAATATGTTAAAGCAGGAAATATATAATAAGACAAAGAGGAACTCAAATACTATCCAGGAAATAATGTTGGAATTGGAAAAGATGACACTTTATTTGCATTAATAGATGGACAAGTTAAGTTCGAACGTTATGGAAGAACAAGAAAAAGTAAGTGTATATGAAACACTAGAAGAAAAATAATAATTAATATAGTAAAAACAATAAAAATGATGAGAGGAATACTAAATTCCTCTCAAATTTATACTTTAAATATATGTTAATAAAAAGATGAAAAACTTTAAAAAGTTTTAAAAAGTGTTGACATATAACTGAAAGTAATATATTATATATATACAGTCGAGAGCGACTGTATTTTAAATGAAAACAGTACATTGAAAAATAAACAATATCCTTTAGAGAAAATAAAACCAAGCGGACAGAGAACTGTCCAAAATAAATAGGAAAAGCAAAGACAAGCCGGAAGGTTTGAATGAGAAAAAGATTAAACAAAAATTGAGAGTTTGATCCTGGCTCAGGATAAACGCTGGCGGTGTACATAAGACATGCAAGTCGAACGGGAGAAGACTGGAAGATTTATCTACTAGCTCGGACACCGTGGCGGACGGGTGAGTAACACGTAAGCAACCTGCCTATAAGAGGGGAATAACAGTGAGAAATTACTGATAATACCGCATAAGCTGGAGGTATCGCATGATACATTCAGAAAAGATTTATCGCTTATAGATGGGCTTGCGTCTGATTAGCTAGTTGGTGAGATAATAGCTCACCAAGGCGACGATCAGTAGCCGGATTGAGAGGTTGAACGGCCACATTGGGACTGAGACACGGCCCAGACTCCTACGGGAGGCAGCAGTCGGGAATATTGCACAATGGAGGAAACTCCTGATGCAGTGACACCGCGTATAGGAAGAAGGTCTTAGGATTGTAAGCTATTGTCGTGTGAGAAGAAAATGACCATCAGGAGGAAGCCCTGGCTAAATATGTGCCAGCAGCCGCGGTAATACATATGGGGCGAGCGTTATCCGGATTTATTGGGTGTAAAGGGTGCGTAGGCGGGAAAATAAGTCAGTATGTGAAATCCCTCGGCTCAACTGAGGAACTGCAACTGAAACTATTTTTCTTGAGTGTTGAAGGGAAAGTGGAATTCCTAGTGTAGCGGTGAAATGCGTAGAGATTAGGAGGAACACCAGTGGCGAAGGCGACTTTCTGGGCAACAACTGACGCTGAGGCACGAAAGTGGGAGCAAACAGGATTAGATACCCTGGTAGTCCACACCGTAAAACGATGGATACTAGAGGTTGGCAAAAATATTGTCGGTTCCGCAGTTAACGCATTAAGTATCCCACCTGGGGAGTACGACCGCAAGGTTAAAACTCAAAGGAATTGACGGGGGCCCGCACAAGCAGTGGAGTATGTGGTTTAATTCGAAGCAACGCGAAGAACCTTACCAGGGCTTGACATATACAGGAATATATAAGAGATTATATAGCTCTACGGAGTCTGTATACAGGTGGTGCATGGTTGTCGTCAGCTCGTGTCGTGAGATGTTGGGTTAAGTCCCGTAACGAGCGCAACCCCTATGGCTAGTTGCTAACATTAAGTTGAGGACTCTAGCAAGACTGCCGTTGTTAAAAAACGGAGGAAGGTGGGGACGACGTCAAATCATCATGCCCTTTATGTCCTGGGCTACACACGTACTACAATGGGTAAGACAGAGGGAAGCGAAAGTGCGAACTGGAGCAAAACCCTAAACTTATTCTCAGTTCGGATTGGAGTCTGAAATTCGGCTCCATGAAGCTGGAATTGCTAGTAATGGCAGGTCAGCATACTGCGTGAATACGTTCCCGGGCCTTAGCTACACCGCCCGTCACACCATGAGAGTTAGGAATACCCGAAGCCTGTGAGCTAACTTTTTAAAAGAGGCGGCAGTCGAAGGTAGAGATCAATGATTGGAGGTGAAGTCGTAACTAAGGTAGCCGTATCGGAAGGTCGTGACTGGATCACCTCCTTTCTAAGGAGAAAGTATTCTAAAGAGATATTGTTTATTTTTCAGTGTACTTTACATTAAAAAGTACATATGAATATGGGGATATAGCTCAGTTGGCTAGAGCGCCTGCCTTGCACGCAGGGAGGTCAAGAGTTCGAGTCTCTTTATCTCCACCACACTTTTTATGATAAAAAGTGAAACAAAAATAAGAAACAGTACATTGAAAAATATAGAGCAAGGTAAAACTGAGTATACGAAAGTATAGTACAAGTTTAAAAACAAAAACAATTAAAAACCGAAGAGAACAGTTAAGAAAGAAATTAACAATAAAAATGTTTTAAAAACCGAAGAAAAAGGTTAAGCTACTAAGAGCGTAGGGGAATGCCTTGGCACCAAGAGCCGATGAAGGACGTGATAAGCGCGAAAAGCTACGGGGAGGAGCATATATCCAAAGAGCCGTAGATATCCGAATGAGGGAACTCAATCTAGTAATGCTCAGATTATCATCACATGAGTAAAGTGGTGTGATGAGGGGAACGTGGGAGACTGAAACATCTTAGTGCCCATGGGAAGAGAAAATAAAAATGATTCCGTAAGTGGTGGCGAGGCAAGCGGAAAAAGCCCAAACCTGAGTGAGCAATCACGAGCAGAGGTTAGGACATGCAACAAATTCAAGAAAGAGTGTAGTAGAAGTGTTTTGGGGAAAGCACACCAAAGAGAGTGAAAGTCTCGTATATGAAACACGAAAGAAGGAAGAGTATGATCCAGAGTAAGACAGGACACTAGAAATCCTGTGGAATGAGCGGGGACCATCCGTGAGGCTAAATACTACTTGGTGACCGATAGTGAAAATAGTACCGTGAGGGGAAAGGTGAAAAGAACCCCGGAGGGAATGAAATAGAATCTGAAAACCCTATGCACAAGCAGATGAGAGCACGTTAAAGTGTGATATCGTACTTTTACCGAACGGTCCGGCGAGTTACTGTATATGGCAAGGAGAAGAGTTTAAGACTAACATCCGAAGCGAAAGCGAGTCTGAATAGGGCGAAAGTCGAGTCGCATGTAGACCCGAAACCGAGTGACCTATCCATGTCCAGGATGAAGCTAGAGTGAAATCTAGTGGAGGTCCGCACCAGTAGAACGTTGAAAAGTCTTTGGATGAGGTGTGGATAGCGGAGAAAATTCTAATCGAACTCGGATCAGCTGGTTCTCCTCGAAATAGCTTTTAGGGCTAGCTAGAACAAAAACCAGTATGAGGGGTAGAGCACTGAATGAGCTAGGGGCCAAACAAAGGTTACCAAACTTTATCAAACTGCGAATACCATAAGGGAAGTTCAGGAGTCAGACTACGGGAGCTAAGTTCCGTGGTCAAAAGGGAAAGAGCCCAGACCGTCAATTAAGGTCCCTAAGATATAACTAAGTGGAAAACGATGTGATTTTGCGCAGACAACCAGGATGTTGGCTTAGAAGCAGCCATTCATTTAAAGAGTGCGTAATAGCTCACTGGTCGAGTGAAGTTGCGCGGAAAATTACCGGGGCTAAGTTATACACCGAAATTGCGGATTCATTAAGAAATTAATGAGTGGTAGAGGAGCGTTCTATACAGGATGAAGTATGATCGAGAGGACATATGGACAGTATAGAAGAGAGAATGCCGGAATGAGTAGCGAGAGCAAAGTGAGAATCTTTTGCCGTCGAAAAATCTAAGGTTTCCTGGGGAAGGTTCGTCCGCCCAGGGTGAAGTCGGGACCTAGGTGAGGCCGAAGGGCGTAGCCGATGGATAGCAGGTTAAGATTCCTGCACCAGTATACATGTATAATGCATAAGAGGACACATTTGAAGAAGATGAGCGAGGAAGAGGAAAAACTCGTATGGCAAACATATAGTGAAATAAGTAACGAATCATCAAGAGGCAAGTGGCGAGAAAAAGTCTTATGAGTGGTAGACTGTCTGTACCGCAAACCGACACAGGTAGATGAGGAGAGGATCCCTAAGACGAGCGGGAGAAGCATTGATGAGGAACTCGGCAAACTGACCCTGCAACTTAGGATGAGGGTGCTGGTGTAAAAACCAGTCGCAGTAAATAGGCCCAAGCAACTGTTTAACAAAAACACAGGTTTTCTAGCTAAATCGCAAGATGAAGTATAGGAGCTGACTCGCCCAGGGCTGCTGGAAGGTTAAGGGGAAAGGTTAGGAATAATTCATTATCGAAGCTTTGAACTCAAGCCCAGTGAACGATGCCGTAACTACTAACGGTCCTAGGGTAGCAGGGAAAATTCCTTGTCAGGTAAGTTCTGACCCGCACGAAAGGAGTAATGATTTGGGCACTGTCTCAACAATGTACCCGGCGAAATTGTAGTACTAGTGAAAGATGCTAGTTACCTGCGACAAGACGGAAAGACCCCATGGAGCTTTACTATAGCCTGATATTGGGCTTTGGTATCTTATGTGACAGGGATAGGGTGGGAGACTATGAGATTAAGACGCAAGTCTTAAAGCGAGTCAACCTGAATACCACCCTTTAAGATATTCAGAGTTCTAACATGTGATCATAAACTGAGTCAGAGGACATTGTCAGGTGGGTAGTTTGACTGGGGCGGTCACCTCCTAAAGAGTAACGGAGGTGCGCAAGGTTTCTCGGCACGGTCAGAAATCGTGCTAATGAGTGTAAAGGCATAAGGAAGCTTAACTGAGAGAGAGACATCTCGAGCAGATGCGAAAAGTAGGTCTTAGTGATCCGGTGGTAGAAAATGGAATTGCCATCGCTCAACGGATAAAAAGTTACCCTGGGGATAACAGACTTATCTCCTCAAGAGTTCACGATCGACGGGGAGGTTTGGCACCTCGATGTCGGCTCATCGCATCCTGGAGCGGAAGTACGTTCCAAGGGTTGGCTGTTCGCCCATTAAAGCGGTACGCGAGCTGGGTTCAGAACGTCGTGAGACAGTTCGGTCCCTATCTGTCGCAGGCGCAGGATATTTGAAAGAGCCGTCCCAGTACGAGAGGACCAGGATGGACATACCAATGGTGCAACAGTTGTCACAATCAGGCACAGCTGTGTAGCTAAGCATGGAAGGATAAACGCTGAAAGCATCTAGCGTGAAGCCCCTTAAGATAAGATATCCCACAACGTCAAGTTAGGTAAGATTCAGTAAGACTAATCTGGTTGATAGGTTAGAGGTGTAAGGTGGTGACACATTTAGCTGACTAATACTAATAATCGAGGGCTTAACCAAAAGGTTTTGCCTAGAACAAATAGTGCTCTATATATTTTTGAATGTACTAGAAAAAAGGACATTATCAATTATATCTGGTGATATAGCGAGAGGAAATACCTGTAACCATGCTCGAACACAGAAGTCAAGCTCTCTAGTGCCGAAAAAATACCAACGAGTTACCTTGTTGGAAAGATAGGGAGTTGCCAGATTTTTATCTTTTATATGCCTCTTTTAGCTCAGTTGGTAGAGCGCACGGCTACGTTAACCGTTAGGTCGTAGGTTCGAGTCCCACGAGGCGCCATAAATGACTATATGTGGTAGTACATATGGTCTTACGTTTTTAAAAGGAAATATAGGACGAGTAGCAATTAAAGGGCTCAATGTCAAGAATGAGGGTATAAAAATCCCTAACTAGGTGTAACTGACTACCTGAACTTATTAAATCTTTCATAGTTCCTATAACCATCAACCAATTCTTTTATTATTTTAATTTTGTTGTTATATCCTTCTACAAATCCATTATTATATCCATATTCTATTATATTAACTATCTCTTTAAGCAAGATTTTAAAAGTACTGAGATAATGTGTCACATTTAGCTATATTAATTCCTTTTAAGTCTGTTAATTGTTCTAAACCTTCTTTAAAAGCTTGTTATTTCAGTTAATTCAAATAATGAATAAAATCTAATTAGAGATCATGATGATAAAGCAAATGTATTATTTTGTTCTTTTTAGTCTGTCTCATTATACATTGTTCTTGCTCGCTTAAATTCTTAGGGATTCTTTTGTAACTTTCCAATATCTCTTAAACTCCCTATTTTACTAGAATCAGCATTAAATATATTTATTCTAATCTCTTATTGTCCATGTACTGCTTGTCTTATAACATGATACTTATCAGCAACTATATGGAGACATAGGTAAAAGAGTCTTGATTACCACATTTCTAAAAGGTTTAAACATATCTGTAACAACAATAGATGGGGTTTTAAATTCTAGTAGATATATTCTTTAAGTAGATTGATATCTATTTTCATAGATACAGCTAACTTATGATGCTTATCATACTACAGCTAATTGGTATTTTTCATTACTCAAGATTACCTTTAAATTCATCAATGAATATTACAGAGGTATCATACTTTTTCTTTCTTAATTTCTATACTTTCAAGCGTTCTTATTACAGTGCTTATGCTCACATTATCTCTTTAGCATTTTGCTTAAAAGTCTTTATATCTTTCAAATATTTGTTTCTATTCTTTTCTTTATTCTATTAGAGATTCTACATCTTTTTAACAATACCAATACTACTTGTAATTGTTTTTACCAGCAATCTCTACAAATATATCTTTGTTTTTGTAAGGTGTAAAAATACTGACATATTATATACATCAATCAATATCTTAACAGTCCCTATAATCCTTAATCTATAGTCTTTTTCAGGTTTTTATTATTCCTAATACCATAAATATGATATTCTCCATCAATTATTTTTGTTTTTATTATCTAACATCTTGTATTTTGTAACTAATCGTTATATTATTATCTCTGCATAGGTTAAACCGTATCCTTTCGGTTGGTTACTAATAGGATACTACATTTTAACTTTATGCTCTTTTTATGATCTATTTTTATCAGTCTATACCCCATTAAAGTATCGAGCCCTAATTAAATTAAGAAAAACAGATTTTAGTAAAAATCTAAAATCTGTTTTAATATATTTTAAAAATTATATTACATAGTATGGGTTTGGCTACCAAGAAGAATAAGGAAATCTATAAAAATTCTATCCCTAAAAATCCTAGAGTTAATATATATAATTCCCCATTATAATTTTGCCTTCATAAAATTTATGCCCACAACCTGTACAAAGTAATAATAGTATAGAGATCCATTTATTTTTAGGATTATTAAATCTAGGATCTGAATTATTATTATTGTTTGTATTATTTATTATTATATTTGATTATTATTTTTGTTAATATCTTCAACTTGTCTTCCACATTTTGTACATAGAATAGCATCTTCTCTATCTTTTCGCCACAATGTTTACAAAAACTTAGTTTTTCTTCCATTATTATATCTCCTTTAAAATATTATAATAACATTATATATATATATATATAATCAAGGGATTTGAGAAAAAGTGAAAAAATTGAATAGTGATTAGTAATATTATAGTTACTATGAATTTGAAATAAATATATTTAATTTTTATAATATCTATTGACGAAGCATATATATATATATAATGGAAGTGTCGGAATGAAAATTCCAAAGGGAGGAAGCATAATGGATAAGGTTAAAAATGTATGAAAGTTATATTTGATATTTAAGAAAAATTGCATTATTTTTATTACAAATGTTTAAAAAGCATGGTCTGTAAAAGCATTAAGACCTGTAATAATAGTAATTATTATAGTTTTAGTAATATATATTAAAAACTCAGTTGATAAAATAGGTATGAAAAGCAAAGCAATAAAAGGAATATAGTAATTTTATATGGCTGAAGCAATCGACTAGTTACTACAATAGAAAAATATAATACAGATAAAGGAAAAAGTTTTTATATTCTACTGATAGTGGTTTTCTATGAGGTTATTTATAGCAAACAAGAAGGAATTTTTAAATTATATTGAGAAAATAAGCAAAAGGATATGATTTAGAAGAAGATTTTACAGGAATAAATATACAGCTAAAAAAATAGGAATGATAATCTATTAAAGATAGAAATTGAATATCTTGATAAAGACAATAATACATATATAAGACATGATATGATGGAAATAAATATAAAGAAAAGAAGAAAGTAAGGAAGAAAAGGAAAGAAAAGAAAGAGGCAAAGGGAATTAGAAGCAAAGGAAAAAGGCTGAGAGAAGCAAAAGAAGCAGAAGAAAGAGCTAAAAGACAAAAAGCAGAGGAAGAACAAAAGCAAAGGAAAGAAAAGACAGGAACAAAAAGAATGAGTCACCAAAAACCACATCTAATACACATGATCCACAGTTCAAAAAGGATGGATGAGTTATGAATCTGTAATGAAAGAATATTCAAGTTTTATGAAAAATATACTTTTCATCAAATCCAGTATCTATGATGACTGATTATAATAGGATTATGGAAAAATATACTAATGCAAATAATGAATTTAATAAAGATAAAAAGAATCTTTAAATTCAGCTGAATTAACATATTATTTAGAAGTTCAAAGTAGAGTTGTAAAGAATATGAATTAATTAGTGTGAAATGTTGAACAATTGTCTAGCATTTTATTTTTCCAAAAATAATATAAAATATTTAAACTTAGAATAATCAGTGGTATAATAATATTATATCTAAATTAAAGTTTAGAGAAAAGAAAGGAATAATTATGAGTATAGTAGAAGTAGAGACTTACGAAAAAGAATATGGAAAAGATAATAAGACAATAGCATTAAATGGTATTAGCTTTAGATATACAAAAAGGAGAATTTGTAGCTATAGTTGGTAAAATCAGTGGTGGTAAATCAACATTATTACATATGCTTCGGAGGTGTAGATACACCAACAAGTGGAAGTATTTTAGTAGATGGTGAAGAAATTCGTAAAACTTAAAGGTAGTAAAGCTTTGCAAAATATGGGAGAAATAAGGTTGGGATAATATACCAATTTTTCAACCTACTTCCAATATTAAATGTTGAAGAAAATATAACATTGCCTGCAAAGTTTAGATGGAAGAAAGATTGATAAGGGAAAAGATTAAATAGATATAGAAACATTAGAATTAACAGAACAAAGAAAGAAACTTCCAAATCAATTATCAGGAGGGCAACAACAAAGAGTTTCTAGGTAGAGCATTATTTAATAATCCTGCTATAATACTTGCAGATGAACCAACAGGTAACTTAGATAGTAAGAATGCAGAAAGAAGTTATGAAAGTTTTAGAAGAATTAAACAGAAGGAAGGACATACTATAATCATGATAACACATGATGATGAGCTTTGCAAGAAGAGCAGGTAGAATGATAGTTATAGAAGACCGGAAATGTTAAAGAAGATATAATTAAGAATATGAATTAATATGATAAGATAGGAGAAAAAAATATGAAAGAAATGATAAAAGCTTTCATGGAAAAATTTAATGCTAACAAGAATAGGACAATTACAACATTAGTAATGATAATTATAAACCGTGGCAACATTTTGCAGAGTATAAGCATTATGTATGAAAGTGCAATTAAAGGGTTAGAACAAACTTTTAAAAGAAACCAATGGAGATTATCATATAGCAGTAAAAATGTGGGTAAGGATTATGATAAGAGTAATTTAAAAAGATAGTAATGTTAAGAATATAGTTGAATATTATGATATTGACTAAAAGGAATTGGACAAGAAGAAATACATATATTAGAAGTAAAGAAACAATTATTTAGAAAAATGCTCAATGAAGAAATGGAATTAGAAAAGCAAAAGTTTTAAGTAATATTAAGAAAAAGAGTGGTATATTCAAAAATATGAGTTGAATAAGGATGAGGAAGATTATTTAAAACAAAAAGAAATACTTAAAGATTATGACCAAATAGTATTAAATCCGATTATGGGAGTAGATGTACTAGGAGGTGAATAAGAATGATTTTAAAAGGGTATATTTTAAAGTTATAGATGGTAGACTTCCAGAAACAGAAGATGAAATTGTACTTACAAAAAGCTCAAAAAGTTCATTCTATCTATTTAATATAGGGACTATACTTACAATTAAGAATAAGGAATATAGGGTTGTAGGGTATGTGAATAATACACTGAGAAGAAGAACGTTCATTATCTTCAGAAGTTAAGATAATGAAAATATTAACAGAAGAAGAAAAAGAGCACTTAGCAAGACAGAAGTTATGCAAATAGCAGATGTATCTAAAAAAGTTAAAGATACAACTGAAAAAGTCTCAGAAACACTAAAAAGACGATAAAAACAATAAGATTAGTATGGTAGTAAAATAAGAACCTATTAAGGCTTCAAATGCAAATTTAGAGGGATACAAAGAGCTCTACAGATGGTGTTATAGGGACGTTAGAACTTATGAGAAATATTCTTATATCTATAGTTGCAGTATCAGGTATAATTATAATGTATAATTCTTTTTCAACTTATCATTAGTTGGAAAGAAGAAAACAATATGATATTTTAAAATCACTAGGTATAAAAATTCAAGCCTATATGTTATGATATTATTCGAAAGCATTAGTATTATCAGTAGCAGGCATTGTTATAGGTCATATAGTGTGGAATTATAGGGATTATTTGGTTATAGGGTATATAAACGATACGTTGGTTAATATGATAAAAGGAATGGGCGTAGAAGGTGAGCTCAAATGTCACTTATCTTTACGACGAATATCATGCCTTTCTATATCGTAGCTCTTTCTACAGGAATAACGGTGATTTTAATGCGATTATACCTGCTATAAAGAGTACGAGAATATCACCTATTGAAAAATATTAGAGGAAAAGATGATTATGTAGTAAGTACTAGAAAAGTAAAAACATCTAAAAATATCTAAAAAATATTGGGTATAGAATTTGACCTTGCAAGAAAGAATATGAAACGAGCTAAAAAGAGATTTAGAGTTGGGACATTATCATTATCCATTGCATTTATACTTATATTTGTTATAGGGACAATAGGAGCACAGATACATTCTACAAATATCATTATTAGAAGCACAAACAAATTCAATATTTAAATATGGTAATATTGTAGAGTAGTGATATGCTTAGAATAGAAGATAATATAGGAAGATATAAATAAAGTAGGGAAGGAAGAAGGATATAAGGTTAAGGAATATGGTTATGATACTATAGGGAATTAATTAAAGTTGCGAAAGAGGACTATAGCAAAAACAATTAGAAGATAAGGATTCGTTGTAAACAGAATAGTTCTTTCAGATTCAACAAAAATATTATCAGAAATTGATAAGAACAACGAACTTATACAAAATGTAACAAATAGTTAGTTTAAAGTCAGAATTTAAAAGAAACAAATGATGAAGCAAGAAAAAGCGGAAAAATCTATTATACTTCAATTTTGTAAGTAGCAAAGAATATTGACAGGAAAAAGATAAATATGGATTAAATGAGATAAAAAGATGGAGAAGTATATTTAAGTAATGTAATAGTTGTAGAAGAAAACGGAAAATTACTAGAAAAACCTATATTTGATGAAAGCAAGATTATAGGGAAGGAAATAGAAATATATAATAAGAAGTTAAAAATAGCAAAAGCACCAGTAAATAGTGAGCTTCTTCTTACTGCAACGGTTGGTACTAAGTATGTGCAAGCATATGTAAATGAAAAAAACATTTGCAGAGTTAGTAAAAGAAAATCAAAATAATGGAACATTTAGTGTATTCTATCAAAGTGATTTAAAAGGTGATAAGAAAGCAAGTGAAATTATAAAAACAAGGGAAACAACTTTTGAAAAGGAATATAGTTTTGGTAAAGTAATGATACATAATAATGGAATAATGACTCTAGCAGGTATTATAGGTATGATTAAGGGAATGATAACAATATTCAAATTATTACTATATGGATTTTTGATACTAGTAATATTAATGTCTGTTGTAAATATATTTACAACTATAACAATAAATATATTACTTCGTAGTAAGAACTTGCAATATTAAAATCAGTTGGTATGAGTGACAAACAATTTGATAAAAATGCTTAGAGGGAAAAATTATATTGCGTGTTTAAGTATTATATTTGGTATAGTAATTTCATTAATATTATTATTTTAACAAAATTTGTAATAGATAAAAGGTAAGTTAATATTGATTTTAAATTTATAATGGATATGCTTGGAAGTATAAACTATATAGCTTTTAATAATAAGTATAATAATTGTTTATGTAATAACATTTATAAGTACATTCTTTGCTAAGAAGTCTATTAGAAGCCAAGATATTGTTGAGGTTATTAGAAGAGATAATATATAATAGAAAACAACAAAATAATAAAAGAAATAACAAAATAAACAAAAGGGTATATTTTAACAATATATCCTTTTGTTAAAAAGTAAAGATATGATATACTAAAAAGGGCTCAATGTCAAGAATGGTATAAAAATTTCCTAACTAGGCTTGTAGCCTTATTTTTCATGAGCTTATTAAATCTTTCATAGTTCCTATAACCGTAACCAATTCTTTTTATTACTTTAATTTTGTTGTTATATCCTTCTACAAATCCATTATTATATCCATATTCTATTATATTTACTATTTCTTTAAAACCAAGAATTTAAAAGTACTAGATAATTTGTCACATTTAGCTATATTAATTCCTTTTAAGTCTGTTATTAGTGTTCTAAAACCTTCTTTAAAGCTTGTTATTTCAGTTAATTCAAATAATGAATAAAATCTTTTAATTAAGTCATAAGATACAGCAAATGTATTACTTTCACCTTTTTAATTTAGTTATAATATCTTCTTCTTGTTTACTTAAATTCTTAGGATTCTTTTGAATAACTTTCCAATATCTCTTAAACTCCCTATTTTTACTAGAATCAACATTAAATATATTTATTCTAATATCTCTATTGTCCATATACCTTGTCTTATTACATGATACTTATCTGCAACTATATGAGACATAGGTAAAAGTCTTATTAATGACATTTCTAAAAGGTTTAAACATATCTGTAACAACAATAGAAGGTTTAAATTCTAGTAATATATTCTTTAAAAGTAGACTGATATCTATTTTCATAGATATTAATTAACTTATGATGTTTATCATATACAGCTAATTGGTATTTTTCATTACCAAGATTACCTTTTTAAATTCATCAATGAATATTACAGAGGTATCATACTTTTCTTTCTTAATTTCTATACTTTCAAAGCGTTCTTATTACAGTACTTATACTTACATTATTCTTTAGCATTTTGTTTAAAAAGTCTTCATATCTTTTTAAAATGTTGTTTCTATTCTTTTCTTTTTATTCTATTAGAGATTCTACATCTTTTTTTAACAATACCAATACTACTTGTAATTGTTTTACCTGTAGACTTACAAACATATCTTTGTTTTGTAAGGTGTAAATATACTGCATATTATCATATACATCAATTAATATTTTAACAGTCCCATAATCCTTTAATCTATAGTCTTTTCCAGGTTTCTTATTATTCCTAATACCATAAATATGATATTCTCCATCAATTATTTTTGTTTTATTATCCTAACATCTTGTATTTTTGTAACTAATTATATATATTATCTTGCATAAGTTAAACCGTATCCTTTCTGTGTTGTTATTAATAGGATACTACATTTTTAACTTATGCTCTTTTTATGCTTTTTTTCTATTTTTATCATTCTATACCCCCATTAAAAGTATAGAGCCTAAAAAGACAAGAGGAGGTAATTAGATTCTTTATTAAGGATTTAAATGAAAAATAAATAGGTGAATTTTATAGAATCATATAAAAAGGGAGTGATGATAATGTTATCAGTAAATGAGAATATATTCTCTAAAGAAAATTGTAAAAACCTTTTTGACCTTAAGATAAGGTTAAGTATGCTATTCTTAGATTAAAAATCTAGGAATATTACATTGGGAAGGAAAAATCAACAAGATATCTATTAGGTTAATTTGCATTTAAAGTGCAACATTATTCTATAATAAAATATCAAAGCCATTACTTTTTGATTTTTAGCTATTTACTGTTTGCAGATTAAATAATAACTCTGTTCCCTCTATACTATCATATTCTTCTAATATTTTTCATGTATGGAGTGTAATAATTTAATTTTTCTCTCTAAATCATTTAATTTTTGATACTATTCTATCTAAATCTTCAGCACTATATTTTGAAATATCTGAACCTTTAGGGTATATATTCTCTTAACATTCCATTATGCCTTTCATTTGTACCTTTTTCATATGATGCTCCAGGATAGCAAAAATATATCATTGTTCCTAATATTTCTTTCATCTCCTCATAACGTGAGAATTCACTCCAATTATCTGTTGATTGATTTAAATATCTCAGATGAATATACATTTAAATGTTCTTTAATACTCTTTTATTGCTCTTACTTCACTCTGAAGACTTATTATTTAATTTTATTACTATTTCAAATCGTCATTCTTTCTGTTAATGTTAGTGAACATTGTTTATCTTTTTCCTTGCCTACTAATACTAAGTCCATTTCAAAATGTCCGAATTCTACCCTATTGTTTTATATAATCTGGTCTTAATTCAATAGAATGTTCTTTCTTACTTTCTGGTATTGGATTTCTCTACCCTACATCTTCTTGATTTATCTTTCATTCTTTTTCTATCTTTTGTACTAACTTCAAGATAACCTTTACGTATTCCGTCATATATTGTATTTGTTGATACTTAACATTAAAGCTATTATCCTGTCTTATCCTATATGCTACTATATCTGGTGATTTTCCTCTTCTTTTAAAAAGCCTATTAACTTCCTTTATTAGCTCCTTATTATACATAAGCTTTTATTCTGCTTGTTCCTTTTTCTCTTGTTTTCTAGTTGCTTTTCATTAGCTTCTCTGCTTATCACTGTGATTACTTTTTCTCTTAAATATACTCTCTTTATACTCTCAGTTACTACCATTCTTCTATTTCTTTTTATTTCTTGATATTGTTGATTTACTCCTATTTAACTTTGTGCCATCTTGAGTATATTAACTTGCATACACTTCAAGTTGGTCATTCATCATAGTTTCAATTTTTACTCTTTCTTTAATATCTAAGTGTTTTGTATTGTTTTTGTTCTTCTTTATATTATAATCTTTATTAGATACAGATTTCATAATTAAAATATCCTCTTTCATTTTTCTATTGATATTTTACTATGAATCTGTATCTTTTCATACCTTTTTGTTGCACTTTTATTTTTGCTATTCATTACAAGATATCTATTAGAATTGGAAGAGTTCAATAAAGATATCGAAGATTATAGGGAAAATATATAATGAAAGATTCCAAAGAACTGCAGTTAAAAATAATTTGAAGGAAAGTAAGAAAAGAATGAGGAGTTGATAAAAAATATAAGAAAAGAATCTCAAGAAATAAAGAATTTTGAGAATAAAAATACTTTCCAGCAGGTACTTATTCTTTAGAAATTAATTTATTTGTAGAGGAGTCTAGAAGATATTTTGAAATTAGAGAAATTAAAGGAAAGATCAAGAGAAAATCATTATTCAAAAATATAAAATTCACCTGTAAAAGGATATAAATTAGATTATATCCTATGTAAAACTGTGATATAATATGTGATATAAATTTAATAAAGAATGTATTAATTTATACATTCTAAAGGAGATGATTTCCATGAACTATATTATTACAGATTCGAGTTTTAATGATGAAATTCAGTGCTTCTAGCTCGCAGGTTTAGAGTTAAAAACTGAGATGTACTTGAAACAATTAGAGGAATTAAAAATAGTTTTATGATGAATCTGCGTATTCGGAAGTAGAACAAATTCTAAAAGAAATTAATGAATTTATGGAGAATATCTAGAAGATCTAAGAACATCTCTCTATAGCAAAAATGAATCTTTTGAAAGAAAGAAGAGAACTGGAGCAAGAAACACAGTTCATAAAGGAAGAAATAACATATTTCTTTGAAAGCAATAGTATTATAAAAATATGAAATAGAAAAATAAGAGATAAATTCATCAAAACATAATTACGGTTATAACTCAATTATATGATTTTTGAAGACATCTATAGAATTATTGAAGATATCTCGAAAGATATTGGATATAATAAAAACTATCTATTAAACAGATGCTTTGGAAAACTCGTATAGAAATTAAAAAGAGGAAGGAATGCTCTCTTTTGTATATTTAACAAAAAGTATATAATATATAATTGTAATTGATTAATATAGAAGGAGAATAGAATGATACATATAGTAATGGTAGAACCAGAAATACCAGCAAATACAGGAAATATAAGTAGGACATGTGCAGTAACAGGAGCAAATTACATCTAGTAAAGCCACTTGGGTTTGATATATCAGAAAAAGCAGTAAAAGAGCAGGACTTGATTATTGGGATAAAGCTTGATATTGAGATACATGAAAGCTTAGAAGACTATATAGAAAATATGGACTTAATAACATATCTTGCAAACAACTAAAGCAAAGAATAGGTATAGTGATGTAAGTATGATTTTTAATAAAGATATATTTTTAATGTTTGTAAAGAGACAAAAGGGTTACCAGAAGATTTAATAAAAAATAATATGGAAAAGCAATTAGAATACCAATGGGGAAAGGATTAAGAAGTTTAAATCTTTCTAATAGTGTAGCAATTATATTGTATGAAGTGTTAAGACAGATGGACTTTGGAGATTTAGAGGAATATCAGAATATTTTTAATATAATTTTTACAAATTATACATATTTTTTAAAAATATATAGAAAAAATATAGTATATATTATATAATTTAGGTATATAAATATATATAGGGTGTACAAAAAGAATAATGAGATTGATGTATAAGAAGATATACAAAGCATTAATAATTATGCTATGTATATTAATAATTTTAGTTCCAACAGAACATCGGTATTTCAGGAATAGAGAAAGTGAGATCAGAAATATTGAAAATATTAGAAGATGGTACTGTTAAGATAGAAGAAACAGTATTATTTGAAAAATAATTTAATATATAATGAAAAAGGTAAAAATGTATTGATTTAAAAACAATTGATGCAAGAAATGTTAAAGTATATGGTATAAAATGCATTTGAAAAAATATAAGATAGAAAAGTAAGACAACAGATGATTGTATAACTTTTTACAAAAAGTATAATATATAGTTCATATATTATAGAATTTACAACAAAACAAATTGTTCAAAAATTTAATGAAAAATATGCTTTTGATTTACCTTTAAAATTTAGACTATAGGATTGATGATAAAGAAGAAAAAAAGAACTTAAAAAAAGATTCTGAAGGAAAAACTTGAAACATTACCTACAATTTTAGAAAAAGAAGAAAAAAAGAAAAACAATTTGTTAAATAAGCATGCTAAATGGATAAATAATTATAATCTAAATATAATATTTGGAAATAGTATAAATATTGAAGATGTAAGAACATTATTTAATGGACTTCAACAAGTAATGTGAGGGTATATGATAATACAATTAATTTAAAGGTTGTAAATATGCCTAAAATGTCAGAAATAGAAATATATATGATAATGCTACAAGAAGCTATTAAAAAGGAATATGGAGAAAAATTAGAAGAAAGATAAAATTTCATCACCAGAAGAGTTAGTACAAAAACATGAAGAAAAATTCCAAGAGTTTCAAGACAGAAAAAAAGCAAAAGAAATTATCTTTCATATATATATAAGAAATATTTACTATTTCATTATATATATTAATAGCATATCAAATTTTTAGAATATATATTAAAAATAATATTTGGAATATTTGAAAAATGGTATAACAAGTAAGAAAGATCCTAAAGAAGAGTTTAAATCAGAAGTAGGAGAAGACTTAATTAAAGCATATACATTATATGATAGAGATATATATGTAAATAGGGTTGAAACAAAAAATCTTGTAGAAACAATATAATGAAGCTTAATGTATATGGGTATATAACTAATAGAAAAAGAATATTTAAAAATTAATTATAAGATGGAAGAAGAAATAAAAAATTAAACTATATTGATAAATATATATTAGAGAAAATATATATGGCAGATAAAAAATAATGATAGTAAAATTGATTATTTAGATATTAATAAAGAATTTAGAATAATTTCTGCAGAGATAATGACAGAACTTTTTATGAAGAAATAGAAAAGAAAAAACAAAAATTTGTAAATATAGGGATATATAGAAAGTAAAACAAAAGAGTAGATTTTTCAATGATAGTAATATTAATACCAATACTTTACGTTATATACAATATATGAGTATTTAAATCCATATATAGCACTTCACAATATTTTCAGGTGTGTATATACTTTGCTAAATTTGCAGTAGAATGTGAAAAAGAAGGATATACAAGACAAGGGGCTAAATTAAGATATAATTTAGATGGATATGAAAATATCTAAGTAGTTTAGGATATATTTAGTAGAGAAGAAAAAAGGAAAATTAGAAAAATAGAAGAAAAATTGACAGAATTAAGAAAAAAAGTTAAACTATTTAATAGACAAAATTGCAGAAACAGAAGAAAATACAATTTATAGGGTTTTTTTGGACAAGCAAATATAAATAAAAATGGATATGAAAAAATAAAAAAGAGATGACAGAGTCTATATGTTCATATTTAGGAATGATGAAAAAGAAATTTTAAAATAGAAAGAGGATAGTATGTCAGGGACATAGTAAATGGAATAATATTAAAAGCAAGAAAAGGAAAACAAGATGCAGTAAGAGGTAAAAATATTTACAAAACTTTCGGAAGAGAATTATATGTTGCAGTTAAAGCAGGAGGACCAGATCCACAAGGAAATGCAACACTTGCAGAAGTTATTGCAAAAGCAAAAAGCAAACAATATGCCAAATGATACTATAAAGTAATGCTATAAAAAGGCATCAGGAGCAGGTAGTACAGAAAAATTATGAAGAAAATAGTTTATGAAGGATATGGATGCAAATGGTGTTGCAGTTATAGTTGAAGCAATGACAAATAATAAGAATAGAACAGCATCTGAAGTAAGACACATGTTTGATAAAAAGTGGAAAAATTAGGTACAACAGGATGTGTTTCATATATGTTTAATAAAAAGGATTAATTGTATTGATAGAGAAAATACAAATTTGACAGAAGATGAGATGTTAGAACTTGTAATGGAAGTAGATGCAGAAGACTTAAAAACATATGATGAAGTTTTTGAAATAATAACAGAACCATCTAAGTTTTTCACAAATATACAAATTTTAGAAGAAAAAGGGTATTAAAAATAATGGAAGCAAATATTTCTATGATACCTGAAAAATAATGTTGAACTTGATCAAAAATCATATGAAAAAGATTGAAAAGACTTTGTTGAAATGTTAGAAGATAATGATGATGTACAAAATGTATATCATAATGCAGTAGAGAGAATAATATAGCATGAAAGAAAAGATACTCCAGCTTTTTAAAAGTTGAAGTATCTTTTATATAGGTATTTAATATTTTCTAATCTTGTATTAATTATTTCCCAATCAATACAATTAAATATATTTTCTAAATAGTCTTTTCTAAGATTTTTATATTTTAAATAATATGCATGTTCCAAAAGATCAATACCTAAGATGGGATCTATGTTATACATATATGGACTATCTTGATTTGGTAGTTATAATTATTTTTAAAGTATTATTTTCAGATATAACCCATACCCATCCAGAACCAAAAACATGCAGAGACCTTTTTGAATAATTTCTTCTTTAAATTTGTTAAAATCTCCGAAAGTCTTTATTAATTTGATTATTAAGAGTTTCTGGAAGCTTATTGATTTGGTGATAACATTTCAAAATACATACTATGATTTATATATCCACCACCATTATTACGAATTTGAGTGTAATAATCAAGATTTTCGTTATCTTTCTTAAAATTTCTATTATATCCATATTAGAAAATCGTTTGACTTAGAAAGTGCATTATTCAAATTGTCTTTATATGTATTATAATGTTTTTCATAATGTGTTTCCATTGTTTCTTTGTCTATATGAGGTTCTAATTCATTAAAATTATAATTTAGTTTATCAAACATATTCTATTTTTAACCTTTTATATATATTTATAGTTTTTCCATTTTGAGTTCTTCTTTAGTTTTTCTACTTCAAAAAAACGTTTAATTTTTAATGTTGTTGTTTTTATAAATCTTCTTCTGTAATTAGTACATCTTTTAATATACTTATATTTAGGGAATGTAGTATTTATTTCTTTATATCATTCCATATTTTTGTAAAGATTTGATTATATTCTAAGATTAGGATACATTTCTTGTATTTCTTTTTATTAATTCTAATTTTAGCAGTAAGTTTTAAATCGTCATCTCCATTTGAGTTATCTGCAAAATACAATACATCTTTAATATATTCTGAGATCCATCAAAACATGTTCTATTTCTTCAGGAAAGATTTTTACCATTGTCTAAAACAATCATATCTTTTTGTCTACCAGTTATAAATATGAAACCATTTTCATCTATATATCCACATCACCTGTATGACACCAACCATTTATTAAAACTTCATTTGTTTTTTTCAGGATCATTTAGGTAACCTTTAAAACATTATCACCTTTGTACAATTATTTCTCCAATTCCCATTTTCATCAGGATTATCAATTTTTACTTTAACTTTTAGCATAGGGGAAGCCTACACTTCATGGATTTTTCTTACAGTAGTTTTCTGCAGATATAACAGGAGATGTTTCTAGTACCATATCCTTGAATATTGTTATACCAAAGTTTTCATAGCTTCTATTAATTCTTTTTATAGGAGCAATCTCGAAAAATGCAAATTTAATTTTTCCGTCCAAGTTCATTAATTATTTTTAAATAATAATCTACGAATATCAATATTGAATTTAAAAAGCTTATTTGATATTTTGATCATTTTATTAATTAATTCTTCTTTTCAGATTTTTGATTCCAGCTATATTTTCTTATAGACAAGTTCTAATACGCAGGTACTAGAATAGTAATGTTGGAGAATATTCCTTTGATATTATCTTTAAATTTTTCATACTTTCAACAAAATGCAATTGTTCCTCCAGAGAATAGTACAACTAATACTCCAAGAATCCCAAAAGTGTGATGGAATGGTAGTCAAGTGTTATATCTTTTACGTTATGAGCTAATACAGCTTCTGATTGCTTTTTAAATTACTTGTTATATTTTTATTTGATAATTCTACTATTTTTGATTGTGATGTAGTACCAGATGAATAGTAATATTTTTAGTACTATCTTTCATCTATTTTAATTTCATCAATTGTGTCAATTACTTTTTAAATGTTGTTTTTTCCTTTTAGTATTTAATATAACATCATGTACTGTTAATATATCTTCATAAGTTTTCTGTTTGTTTATCTTTTTCTGTTAAATAAATTTCAAAATTAAGATTTAATTTTTCTTTAATAGCTTTTTAATTAATTCAAACTTATTAGAATCACATATAATTAGTGCTGGAGTTATACGAGATATTGAATTTTCAATTTCTCTCTTTTAGTCCAGAATCTAATAGTACAGCTGTTGTACCTGTTATAAGTAGTGAAAGATATGATACAATCCATTCATATGAATTACGACCAATTATTACTACTTTTTCATCTAATAATCTATATGGAATATGCTAAAAAGATACATGTCTTTTTAACTTTATAATATAATATATTATGATTTATACCCAAATTATCTTTTTATATATGCAACATTGTTTTATGTTTTTCTGTTGTTAGATAAAACCAATCACGAATTAAATTTGATTGTGATAATGGACTATTTATCTTATTTGGTTTGTTATTATTTTCATAAATTGTTTAATACTCCTACTCCTATTTGTTTAATGCTATATAATTATACAATATATATAATATAATGTAAATTGACAGATAAATAAAAACAAAGATATTATAAGAATAATAAAAGAGGAGATAGAAGCAATTCTATTCCTCTTTATATTTACTAATTAATCTAAAATACGTTACCAGTATATAGTTTGTAATATTGTCCTTTAATGATAATAGGGGTCATGTTCACCGACGTTCTATTATTTCACCATTATCAAGAAGGATGATTGCTTTAGATTTTCTAATAGTTGAAAGTCTATGTGCTATTACAAATGTTGTTTTATCTGTCATAAGGTTATCCATTGCATTTTGAACAAGTTCTTCTGTTCTTGTATCTATAGAAGAAGTAGCTTCATCTAGGATTATTATTTTAGAATTTGCAAGTACTGCTCTTGCTATAGAGATAAGCTGGATTTGTCCTTGTGATAATGAAATATCTGTTGCAGATATTTTTAGTATTATATCCATCAGGCAAAGTTTTCTATTATTTTATCTACATTTGCAATTTTTTGTGCACGTATACTTCTTCATCTGTTGCATCAAGTCTACCATAACGAATATTTTTCTAATATTGTTGTACTAAATAATACTGTATCTTGAAGTACTGTTGTAATTGTTCTTCTTAAAGCATTTTTTCTTTATATCTTTTAATATCTATTCCATCAATAGTTATTTTTCCTTTATCTATTTCATAGGAAACGGTTTATTAGATTAGTTATTGTTGTTTTTACCTGCACTTGTTGCCCTACAAATGCTATTTGTTCACCATTTGTGTATGTACTGATATGTTTTTAATATGTATTTTTCATTTGATTTATCATATTTGAAATATAAGTTTTCTATAACTACAGAAGCATCAACTTTTAGTTATAATATATCATTTATATCTGTTTTAGTTGTATCATACCAATAATCTTGACCATCTTTAGTTATAATATCAATTGTTCCTTCATCAATTTCTTCTTCAATATCTAATATACCAAATATTCTTTCAGCACCTGCTATAGCTTTAGTAAGTGTTGTTATTTGTGATGCCATATTCATAAGTGGGCGTGTTAATGAGTCAACAAGTTGTGTTACAGAAACAATTGTACCTAATGTCATAACATTATCAAGTACAAAGTTACCACCAATAACTGCTACAAATGCAGAAATAACATATGAAAAATGTCTTTGTTAAAGGATGGATTACTATTCCATAAAATATAGTATTAGAATTTTCTAATTCATCAACATATGTATTAAAACTTATTTGTTATTATATGTTTTGCATTAAATAATTTAACAACTCTCATACCAGATACCATTTCTTCTGCATATCCGGCTTAAATGTGCAAGCCTATATTGTTTTAATCTAGCATGTTTTGTACTTTTTGTGCAAATATATACATTACAACAATATATATACAGATTAGTCCAAGTGATATTAATGCTAATTGAATATTTAGATATATAAGAGTGGCAAAAGTAAGTACAAATGTTATAACAGAAATAAGTATTTTGATAAGCTTTTGATCTATGTTGTACTTAATAATTCAACATCATTTGTGAAATATTGAAATTGTTTCACCAGATGGATTTTTATCAAAAATTCAATTCCCTATTTTTGCATTTTACTAAATAATTCTTTTCTAATTTTATACACAATGTTTTGAGCTATTTTAGCAATTATTAATGTTCCAAGATAGTTTATAATAAGAGCTAAAAAGCATTAGTATAGTAAACATTATAATTGATTCTATAAATGTGATGAATCTCTACTAGTAAATGAATCTATAATTGGTTTTAATACTAATGTTTGTGATATTGAAAGTATTGAAGAAATTATTAGTAGTATAAGTCCGAAGATATATGCTTTCATATTATATTTAATATGATAGATATTCTAAAAAGTTTTACCTGGATTTTAGCAGATTGTTTTTCTAATAATTCCTTGTATAATTTTTTTGTTTTTCTGATATGTCTAATTTTTAGGAAGTAGTTCATTTAATTCTTTTAAAACTTTTTCATCATTTTTATTTGAATTATTATTTTTCATTATAGTCACCTCCTTGAGAATTATATATTTCTTGGTATAGTAAAGAATTTGCTATAAGGTCTTTATGAGTACCTTGTGCAGTTATTTTTACCATCTTCTAAAACTATTATATTATCACAATCTTTTACAGATGAAATTCTTTTGTGAAATTATAATCTTAGTTATATCATGTTCTGATAATGTTGAAATTGCATTTTGTATATCTGTTATTTTATCTACAGCACTTGTAGAGTCATCTAAGATTAAAATACCAGATTTTTAAGAAATGCTCTTGCAATTGTAAGTCTTTTTGTTTTTGACCACCCTGAGAAGTTTTTACCATCTATTAAGACTTCATGGTCAAGTTTATCCTTATATGATTCTATAGTGGTAAGATCTCTGCTTTTTCAAAGCTTCATATTTCTTCATCTGTTGCATTATTATTTCCCATAACATATTTTCTCTTATAGTACCTGTAAATAATGTATGTAGAACAAAAGAGATATATGAGTTTAAGCATCTAATGTATAGTCTTTAATATTATGATTTCCAAGCATTATTTCACCAGATGTAACATCATAAAGTCTTGTTATAAGTGAGACAAGAGTTGTTTTTCCGAGAACCTGTCATTCCAACAATGCCAAGAGATGAACCAAATGGAACTTTAAGTGATATATTTTCTAAAGTATTATTCTTACTGTTTGAATAAGAATATGAAACATTTTTAGCTCTAAATCTAGTTTTCTGAACCAGATGGAATATTATCAATTGCATTTTCTTTTTCGTTATTTCAGAATGTGTATTTAATAGTTCTTTAATTCTTCCAAATGAAACAATTGAAGGGAAGACAGTCATTAAAATACCAGTATTAAAAATAACCCTGTAAATATTTGTGATGTATATGATATAAATGCTATAAGTTGACTATTTGATAATTTATCATTAAATACTAAATTACCACCAAAGTATAATACTCCAATTAATCGCAGCATTTATAAGAACCCCTATAACAGGCTCTAATATAGTCATAATATATATAACTTAAGTTTAACATTTCTAAGAAGTTTGTTATCTTCATGAATTTTGCAACTTCATGTTCTTCTCTTTGTATATGTTTTAACTGTTCTGATACCTCTAATATTTTCCCCAATAACTCCGTTTATACCATCAACTCTTTCTTGAGATTCTTTAAAAATAGGTGATGTATTTTAAATAATACCATTATAACTATTATTAAAATAGGTACTATTACTAAAATATTTTAGATAAATCACTATTTATTTGGTATGACATAAATATTCCAAATACAAACATTACAGGAGCTGAGCCCATTCTCAACTGTAAATACATAGCATACCATAGAATCACTATCATTTGTTATTCTTGTAAGTATTGTTGAGTTGAAAACTTATCTAAATTTTTAAAAGAAAAATTTAATAATTTCTTAAATATATCTTTTTGAATTAATGCAAGTTATTCCATATCTGTTGATAGCGCTACATGTTGTTATAACTGATATATATTATAGAAAATAATGAAAGTAATAATAGGTATAATCCATTTTTGCATTATTTGATTTCTTGTTTGTTGCACAACCATGATCAACTATATTTGAGATGATTTTAGGTGATGCAATAACTATAATTGTGTCTAATAATGTTAGAATAATACTAAATATATTTTAATTTCAAATTCTACTCTAAATAACTAAAGTCAAGTTTAACATTAGAATTTTAGATACTAATATCATTTTCGCTATGTCTTCTTAGTTTTATCACGTTTTCTCCTTGCCACTCTTATAACTATATTATTTAAACTTCTTGAAGTTCTTAAAATTTACTATTTATATACCTTTTATACATTTTAACTAATCCCAAATTTTATAATATTTTATACCACAATTTATTAAATTTATATCATATTTTAAAGTCTCATAATAATATTATTATATATGTGGTATATGAAAAATATATAAATACATGATATAACCGATAAGAATTAAGTTATTGTGTTGTTTATTTTTATCAATATTATGATAAAATTAATGACGTATGTAATTTTAAATTTAAAATAATATATTTTATATAAATTTACAAATAACAATATCATACAAGAGCTTGAAAAATCCAGGTATAAATTAATTAAACGTAAGATAATTTATTAATAAAAAGATTAAAGAAATTAAAATATTAAAATATTAAAAGATTCTAAATGAAAACAACAAAGAGTGAAGGAAAATCATAAGATATAATATTAATATTAATTTTTGGATATTTTGTGTAGTGATGCCAACTTCAATTATTTTAGGAATAATAGTTAAGAAAAGAAATAGCAGAAAAAGAAACTTCGGGACTGCAGAAAATGAAGCACAATTTGGATAAAGCAAATAAGGAAGCAGAAGAAGAATTAGATGAAAAGCTGAAAGCAGTATAAAAGAATTTGAAATTAAGTTAAAAGAAAGAAACAAATCGTGAAATAGTTGAAAGAAGAAATGAGATATCTGCATTGAAAGAAGAAATTTTCAAAGAGAAGAACAGTTAAATAAGAAAGAAGAAAGAATTGAAAAGGAAGTTAAGTTGAAATTAGAATTGAGGGTTATAGAAGAAAAAGTATCTAATTTTGAAGAAGGAGTAGAACGAAAAGATAGCACTCAAAAGATGAAGCAAGACAGATCATAATATAGAATTTGAAAATACGTTATTTTTTAAAAGCAAAAATGATAAAAAAATATGAAGGAAGAAGTAAGTGATTCAAGAAAAGTTGCTAAGAAATAATTGTATTGCAATAAAATCGACCAGATCGCCATCTGTAATTACGAGTATCAATTGTAGGAATTACCAAAATGATGATATTAAATGAGTTGAATAATGGTAAAGAAGGGTGAAATATGGTTCATTAGAAATGAATACAGGTAGTACAAATAATTGTTGATGATACACCAGAAAATTATTACAATTTCTGCGATCCTGTTGGTAAGAGGAAAGAGCAGCAAAACTTGCAATGAAAAATTAATAAGATCGGGTAGAAGACCCATCACTGCTAAATTAATGGTGGCAGTTATGGAAATTGCGGATGTTGTATTAGAAGGAAAAGAGCAGTTCTTGATCAGGAGTTGATATAGCAGCTTCCGAAATAGTTAAACTTTTACGGTGAAATTAAAATATGGGACAAGTTATGGACAAAAATGTTCTTACACATTCAATAGAAGGTGCAAATCTGGCAAGTATAATGGCAGAACGATTGGAGCAGATAAAGAAAACTTCACTGCAAGAGCGAGGACTTCTTCATGATATGGGTAAAGCATTGAGATCATGACCCCACAAATACAAGGAGCACACATGTTGTGAACTCGAGTAAGAAGTTCTTGAGAAAATGGAGAACAAAGAAAGATGTTATAAACGCTGGTGAGGCACATCATGGAGATGTTGAACCACAAACGGTGAAGCTAATTTTAAAGTTCGCGACGAGATGCAATATCTTCATCATACACCTGATTGCTAGAAGAGATACGTGGGGAGTCGCATATAACAAGACTGGAAAACTTAGAAAGAATAGCAAATTCTTTTGAAAGAGTACATAACATATGCAATACGAAAGCGGAGTAGGGAACAAGAATAATTGGTGATCCAGATAAGATATCTGATGATGAAATGGAAGATCTTGAAGCACTACGAAATGGCGGTAAGAATAGAAAAATGAAACTTGCATTCCCAGGTGAAATAAAAAGTAAATGTATTAAGAGAAACAGAAACAGATTTTGCCAAAACAAAGCAAGGTTAATGAGACATTAGAAAATGATGCTGATTGAAATAATGATTGATTGCACCACGATTATATCTATGCGTAAAGAGCAGAACATTTAAAATAATAAATAATGGTGAATAAATATTAGGTAGTATTGAATACACATGTTAAAATATCGCTTTTGCATTCGTTTGTCTTTTATTGGGTTTTAAATGAGAAGGAGAGATGATGGAAGAAAATGAGATATAAAGGTAAAGAAAGATAAAAATGAAAACAAAGAAGAAACAATGAGTGAGCAAAATAATGATAATGAGATATATTATTCCAGATATTAGTAATAGTATGTAGTTATTTTAATTGAGGAGACATGTTGTTGTACATATGAATTCAGTTAGCATAAGCACAAGAGTATTGGTTGATAAAGAAAAGACTATTAAACAAACAAACAGAAGAATTGTTAAATGCGCAAAAGACAGAGAGCAAAACAGAAAAGGAAAAAGAAAAACAAACACACACCAAATGAACAAACAAACAAGAAACTAACATTTAAGAAGAAGAATATTTAAAAAGATATTTAAAGAATGATGTGGAGACAGATTTTGCAGTGAGAATATTCAGAAAGCAAAAATCGAAAAATAATAAGATGATAGAGATATTAGAAGATGCAGCAGAAGGATTTTGCTGGATGAGATGCAAATATTTTATCCTTAGAAATAGGAGGGTTTACACAAACAACCATACATCGAGTGTAGCAGAGGGTGATTACAGATATGACAAGACATGAATGTAAAGAGATAGAGTGTCACATATAAGTTTGTGAGAGATGTGGGATATGGTGAAAATAACAGAATACAGAGATAATTATGATAAAACACGAAGATGAGAATAAAAACAGGTAAGTCTTTCATATGAGTTGGGGAGCTGATTTAGCACCAGCTCATACAGACAAGAAAAGGAATTAAAATTATCTATACTATTTTTAAGAGATAAAAATAATAATCTTAGAGTAAAGTATATCTTAGCATATGTGGGAATTAAATAATATCTTATGTTGATTAATAAAAAATAAATAATTGATGATAAGTAAAGAAAATAGATATCTTTAAATTCTCAAATTTGACAGATTAAAACCTCAAACTCTAACAGTATCAAGAGTTTGAGGCTTTTAAAGATTGCCTAATTTTTAGTTTTTAGTATTTTTAAAAATTTTTAATTTTTGCATCTGTTATAATTTGGTAATCGGTTCTAAACCCAATTTATCATGTAAATCATCTATTAAGTCTGTTCTAGTATATAGTGGAATATGTCCTTGTTCTAACTTTTCAAGTACATTCATTTCTTTAAGAGTTAGTAATAATTTGGTGGCTAGTATATTTTTTTCATCTAGTCTTTTTCTAAAAATCTAAGAATTACAAGAGATAGGAAGCAAGTGGTAAAATGTGCTATAATTCTATCATCACGACTTAAATATACAGGTCTTGCCTTAAACTCACTTTTTAATATTCTAAAGCTTTCTTCTATTTCCCATCTTCTCTTGCTTATACGTATAATTTCATGTACATCTTTTTCAAGATTAGTACATACTCCATAGAAACTATCAATTGTTCTTCGTTTTTTAATTATTTCAGCATTTAAACTAAATACTTTCTTTTCTGCAATTTCACCATCACTAGTTATATTAGTTTTTCTAATGAAACGTTTAAAATCATTTTGATTATATCTATCTAGTTTAAAAAGATTTAGAGTTTAATTTATCTTTTTGCACGTTCTATTTGAGAGTTTCTAATCTCTTGTTGGTAATACTTGTATTTAAGAGAATATGTAACAATTAATTTTTGCTCTAAATTATTTTCATTTATCCAGCGTTCTTTAAAGAATATCTTATCCTTAAAATCATCATAATTACTATTAATTTCTTCTAATGTATATTCCTTTGCTAGTACTATCTAATCTCCAACCAGTAGGGTTTAATGCCCATTCTTTTTAAATGTTTTTAAGTTTCTTTATTGATTGTGTAGTAATGAAAAAATCTGCCTTGCTTATCATTAAACTTCCTATTAACGTAAGAAGAAAGACCTGCATCAGTACAAACTACAAATTTTTGAAGGTTAAAGTCATGTAGTATTTTTCTTCTAAGAGGGGTAAGTGTTATTTGTTCATTAGTATTACCAGAAGAAATGTTAAAAAGCTAAAGGTATACCATTACCATCATGAAAAAGCCCCATTTGAACGATTGGGTTGGGACGATGTTCCTTAGACTTACCATATTGCCTTAATCCTGATTCTTCTTCTACTTCAAAAGAAATAGTTAGTACAGTCATAGTAGAGTACATCAGTATTTCTAGAAGAGATATTTAAACTGTTTTTTTGTATAGCTCAGATTGAATAAAAATCTGTTTCTTTAGAAAAGAACCTCTAAAGAACGATAGATATGTTGCAATTCAAATCTAGGTGTTTCAAGAAACTTTTTAGATAGTTCAAAAGTTGCAAGTTTAGAAGATGGATAGATAATCTACTGTATATTAATCTAGAAAGTATATCATTTAAATCATATTCAAACTTATACTTTTTAGAAATGCTTTTACAAATAATGTCTAAACCTAATTCATAATATATTTTCTGTGAAAAAGATATCCAACGATAAAAGAATTTTGCATTTCTTTAGAGATTAATTTACTAGGATTAAATGCAATTAATACATCTTTTTGTTCTTTAGTAATTTCTTTGTTTAATTGTTCAACGTATAGCCCATACGATAGGGTCTTCATCTAGTTTTTCTTTAATTCATCATAAGTTCCTAATTTTTCAACCTGTATTAGTCTATTAAAAATATACAGTTTTAACAACATAAAGACTTTGAGGGACTCTTCGAATTGTTGTTGTAATCTCATAACAACTCCTTTATATACCTGTAATTATATCATATTGTGTTAAGTTGTGCAATAGTTAAGATGAAAAATTTGACAAAAATTAACATTACCATGCTTAAGGTGTGTTTTTAATTTCTGAGGTGTCAAACTTCCGAGGATATGGGATATGGTAAAATAACAGAATACTGAGATAAAGTATGATAAAACAAGAAGATTAAGACTAGCTCGTTAAGCCATATGGGTTTAAAATTTGATTATGTCATAGCGAACAAGAAAAATTAAAATTGTCTATACTATTTTAAGAACAGAATAATAATCTTACCAGATAAATATGCGACATGAGAATTAAATAATCTTGTGTTGATTAATAAAAATAAAACCAATTATTGACAAGTGAAAAATAGATATATTAAATTGTAATTAATAATGAGATAGTTTTTATGGGAAGTTAATTATATATAAATATATTAAATATAAAAAAAAGTTCAAGTGGAGTAACAAAAAATTAAAGGAATGAGATTATTAAAATCTTGTGCTAGGTTCTTTTGCTTTCAGCATTACACCAATTTGTATAATAGACCTAGAACTGATTGAATCAAAAATATAGTATTGAATTTAACGATATATAAAAAGGAGAAATGATTATGAAAACAAGAGGCATACGACACAGACGTTTAATATTAATCACGAAGTACGACATTGCATTAATGTATTGGCTTATGTACAGGAACAACAATAGACAGTAAGCAATAATTTTGGAAAAGGATGAACTGAGAAAAATATTGTGAAGAGAAAGAAAAGTTTAAATAATGCAAAAGTCAATAGAGTTAAGTGCTGGATTAAACATACACTAAGGACCTAAAAGCCAGAGAAGCAAAAGGTGCGAACAAAAGATCAAAAAGAAATCTGTATGATGAATTTTCCTAAGAATATAAAACTTAGTTATATGAATTATGATGAAGATGAACAAGAATGGGAAGCAAGTTTGAAGAAAGAAAAAGATGGTATAAGAATATTTATAAGGAATTAAATTAAAATATAGTGAATTAGAAAATAAAGAGTGTATTCTATATTTAATCAAGAAGCAACTAAAACAAATCAAGACATAACAAAGGATTTTAAAGCAAAATGAAGGGAAAATATATAGAGCTAATGAAAAGAATTTTCCTAAATTAAGAGAAACACGATGACTAGATAGAGACAAATGCTAAATTAGAATATAGCCTAATACTTTGATGAGAAATGATATAAAAGAAAATTAAACAAGTAACAAAATAGTAAAAAGCTTGGAGAGTTGAATATATTAAAATTATTATGTGTATATGATGCTCAAAAATGGTAATATAATAGTGGTAATGTATAAATATGCTGAAAACATCGCATCAACAGGTCAAATGGAAAAACGATGCAAACAAGTACATATGATATAGCAAATGCTTTTACCAGGTTAGATATAGGTCGTTTAGTAGGGTTTAATGATGCCAGACATATACACTAGAGACTGGATATGGAGAGGAGGACCACATGCATTTTATTTTAGTGACGTGGATGTTGGGAAAATGGAGAATGTCAATTTGGAGATAAAAGTGGATATTGGTGGAAACCTTCAGATATAAAAAGGAAAGTGGGATTTTGTATTTATAGATGCATGTAGTTCAAAAGCAAATGATCATTAGCAAATGCATTTAAAATATATAATGGTAGTAGGAGAAAAAGCTTATTTAGGTTGGAAAGTTCCTGTTGATCAAATACCGGCATGACAAGATTTACAGAAAGGTTTGCTTCAAGGTTAGGTACAAAACCAGATGCAAGGATTAGCAAAAGAAATTGCGAAAATATGGCAGAATATGTTCCAATAAGATTTACAGGAGATAGGAGTTGGTATGGTAGAGCAAGATAATAATAAAATTGGAAAAATTATTTGGGGTTTATATTATATATTAATAGTTTTAACTGTTTATTTATTAATGAATTAAATAATAAAAATAAAGTGATGGAAAAGATAATTCAACAACAAAAAGAAATATCTTCTAAAAATTTAAAAGAAAAAGAGAAGAAACAAGACAACCTAAGGAAGAAAGAGAATTGAGCAAAGAAGAATATTTAAGAATATTTAAAGAACTTGTAGGAACAGATTTTCCAGAGCATAATACAAGAGCAAATGATAAAAATAGAAATAATAGAAAATCAAAAGAAGGAATGTATCCAAATAGTAAATATACTATTAGGAAATCAGGTATGTAAAACAACCTTCATCAGGTATAGCTGAAGGAGAATATAATATACTTACTAGAAAGAAGTTAAAAGTTATTATATGATTTTACTAAAAAGATGGGGTATAGTAATGTAACAGAATATAAAGACAATTATGAAAGATCGAAAATAATATTAAACAACTTTCAAAACCTTCGGATTTAAGTGTTGAACTAGAAGCTAAAAATTCTAAAAATGAATTTCTAAGATTAGCTATATTATTTTTAAGAGATAAAGACAACACAAAGTTACAAATAAAGTATATTCAGCATATGTAGGTATTTACTAAAGTGAAATGGAAATAATGATTGCAGTTTGCAATTATTATTTCTATTTTTATGATTTTTATCTAATTGTTGTATAATATGTAGAAAATAAATAATAATATTATATAATGTTTTTAAATTCAGCATATGGAGTGATGAAATGAATAAAAGGATAATAAAAATAAAAAGGTAGAAAAAGAAATGGATAAAAAGGACCTAAGATACTTTTAATAATTCCAGCATATAATGAAGAAGAAAATATATTAAAAGAGTATGTAGAGATTTAGATAAGTATAAACAATATGATTAGTGGTTATAAATGATGGTTCAAAAAGATAGTACACTTAAAATATTAAAAGAAAATAATATTAATCATATAGATTTAATATTTAATTTAGGAATTGGTGGGGCTATGCAAAACAGGTTATAAGTATGCATACCATAAATGGTTATGATGTAGCAATACACTAGATGGTGACCGGACAACATGACCCTAAGTTTATAAAAACAATATCTGATGTTGTTTTTAAAAAGAAGATATTGATATATGTGTGGGACAAGATATTTAGATAAGTCATCTAGTGAGTTTCAATCAACTTTTTATGAGAAGATTTGGTAAAAGAAATAATATCTGTAATTATGAAAATGCTTTTATGGTGTAAAAGTTACAGATCCAACATCAGGATTTAGAGCAGTAACAAGAAGATTATAGAAAAGTTTGCAAAAAAATATCCTATAGAATATCCAGAACCTGAATCAACATCTGAAATGTTAAGACAGGGATTTAAAGTTAAAGAGTTAGTGTAGTATGAATGAAAGACAAGGGCGGAGTTATTTCAATTAATTTTATAAAAAGTATAGCATATATGATAAAAAGTACCACTTGCAATACTTTTCGGAAGATTGAAAAAGGAAGAGAAAGGAAAGGAAAATAGTTATGGAATATCAATGAATTTAAAATATTTTTAACAATTGGTATAGTAATATATATATATCTTTACAGTAAAATCATTGATTATGATTTACAATCATCATTTTAACATTTTATTTTTGTAAGTACAATAGGGCTTGTTGTTGCTATAATGATGCCTAAATTTATAGAAAAATGACAAAAAGTTTTTGGTTTTGAAACATCATCAAATATGATTTTTGCATAACAATATTTATACTATTCTATATTGTATTTAAACTTACATTAAAACTTTTCTAAAGAACAAGAAAGAACTGTAAATCTAACACAAGAATTATCAATATTAAAAGCTAAGATAACTAAGATGGAAAAATAGAAGAGATAAAGAGGATAATAAGTAGGAATGGATAAGATATTTTTAATAAATATAATTATAAAATTATTTAAGAAAAATAAGTATACAAATATGTTGGTAGAGATGTACTATAAGTATAAAGAAGTATTTGATTACCTATTTTTGGTGTATTAGTAACAATAGTAAATTTTGTATCATATTACATACCATCAAATATATTTCATATTGATAAAATAGTAAAGTAATGTAATAGCATTTGTTATTTCAGTTATTTTTGCATATTTTGTAAATAAAGTATATGTATTTGAAACACCATGAGATAATTTAAAAAGAAACATTAAAAAGAACTTACATCTTTTATAGTTTCTAGAATAGGTACAGGTCTTTTATGTGATATTTTAATATTTGCACTTATGATAAATATACTTATGATAAATGATGTAATATCAAAAATAACAACACAAATATTAGTTGTTGTGTTAAATTATGTAATAGGTAAATTTATTGTATTTGAAAGAGAGATAATTAATAGGAAAGAAAATAATATATTTTTAAATAAAGATAAGGGTCGCCTTTTATAATTTTGAATTGTGTTTTAATTAAATTATGAAAGGCTTTTATTGTAATTAATGTAATAATATTGTATATATAGGGATTATAAATGTATTTTTAGTATATATGATAATATATTACTATATTAAAATGGAGAAGTATGAATAAAATAAAGAAAAATAAAAATGATATTACTATAATAATGATTTTAACTTTTTCATAATTATGTTTAATATGAAAACCTATGTTTTAGCAGTAGGTGAAAAATAGAAATAAAAGATGGTGGAGAAATTATAACACAAAGTGAAGGAAATTTAACAACACAAAAGTATTAAATGTAAATATAATGAAAGAAAAGAAATTAACATTAAATACAATAGGGACTTGATAAAACAAAATTAGAATATAATATTGAAGAAAAAGAAGGAAATCTAGATTTTTGATGTTAATATAATGACAGGTGAAATAAGATTAAAAGTTAAGTCTGGCATAAATTCAGGAGTTATATTTTCTATAAAAGATAGAGGGACTAATAAGTATATCCTATAAGCTTAGTTATAAAAGCTGTGAGACCGGAAAAAGTAAGATGAGTTTACTTCGAAACATACAAACAATGGGAATTAGTAAAGAAAATTCAGGAGCATATATGAAGGAAATGTAGAATTATGTTTGAAGAAGGGATTCATCCACTAGGTGAAAAACCAAGTATATTTTAAAAATATAACAGATAATAGTATAATAAATGCTGAAGTAGAAAAAGTTTCTACATATATATATAAATATAAGATAAAAAGCAGATAGTATGAAGAGAAAATAGTAAATACTTTATATATGCAAAAATATCTCCAAATGGGTTATATACAGCAGATCTCGATAATGGAAAGACAGCTAGATACTATAAACAGTGTAAAAATCTAGTATAGAAACAAAAGGATATAGCTTTGAAACACAACAAAAAGTATAATAAGTATAAAAAGATACCAAGAACATTTAAGATAGCAACAGATACAATTAATGTATATGGAATTCATAATAATATGGACAGATTATGTTGCAGGAAATGCAATTGTATTTTTAAAGAGACCAATATCGGAGATGTTGAAATACCAAAAAGAAGTAAAGATATTCTAGAAAAAGCTGGCACAAAATATAATTTTATGTAGGAAAAATGGACCAAAATACAAAAATATTATTTTGATATGGTTATAAATTCTTTACAAGGATGATTATAATGTTTATGTAGAAGCAAAAGATAATAATCGAAAAGAGTATATAGTGAAAAATTATGGATACCAAATAATCAAAGAAAACAATATCTTTTAGAAGAAATGAAAACAGATATAAAATTATCAGAAGGAAAAATTCACATTTATAGGACAATCAAACTATATTTTAGAAAGTTATTCACAAAAATATGATAGTGTACATTATAATGATGGAAGAGATTATTTACAGGTGAAGCAGATATAAACTTAGAGATGAAAATGGTAATAATAAAAAGATTGTTGATGTGAAAAATATATTTAGAAAAAGATAATAAGAAAATATATATGTATAATGGAAAAATATCAGAAAAATAGGTATTATTTTGATATAATTATGAATTCATTAGAAAGATATATATACTATAAATGTAGAACTTAAAGATGAAGATCGGAAAAACTTATACACAAAATTAAAAATGGAAGTTCTAAATTAATTTCAGATAAGAACTTAAAAACATATGTAAAAAGTGATGAAGATAAAATAGAATTTAGTTAATACAAAATTTGTAATAGCAACAGATACAGAAAAATAAATGGACTTCATATAAATGATGGAAGAGATTATTTAACAGGTGAAGCAATTGTATTTTTAAGAGGTGAAAACAGGAAATATAGAAACACCAAAAGAAGTAGAAATATATATTGAAAAAGATGGCAAAAAGATTTTATGTAGGTAAGATTAAAGATAATAAATATTATTTTGATACAATAATAAATGATCTGCAAGGTGAATATACAACATATGCAGTAGCAAAAGATAATGAACGGAAATCATATAGTGAAAAACTTTGGATACATGAAAGATTAAGAAATAAGATATCAGAAAAAGATATGAAAAACAATAAAATGTAGGACAAAGTATATAACTTTTTGAAGATAAGGAACAAATAATTAGTTATAAGAACAGAAGCATATAAATTTCGGAGGAATACACTATAATGATGGAAGAGATTATTTAACAGAGAAGCAGATATATTTTAAAAGATCAAGATGGAAATATAGAAACACCAAGAGAAGTAAGAATATATGTTGAAAAAGAGGGTAAAAAGAAAAATTTCTATGTGTAAGATTAAAGATAATAAATATTATTTTGATATAATAATAAATGATTTAGAAGATGGAAATTATACAATATATGCAGAAGCTATAGGAAATAATCGGAAAAGTATATAGTGAAAAACTATGGGGCATCTCGGAAATATGAAAAAGATGTAGTAAAACATATGAGAACAAATATATCTGTAGGAAATAGTATAATAACATTAAAAGATAGAACCCTGAATATGTAATAAGAACAGATACATATAAATTTCGGAGGAATACATTATAATGATGGAAGAGATTATTTAACAGGTGAAGCAAATATATTTTTAAAAAATGAAAATGGAAATAGAAAAACCAAAAAGAAGTAAAAATATATTTAGAAAAGATGGTAAAAGAATAGATATATAATGGAAATATATCAGGTACAAATTATTATTTTGATATGATTATAAACAATCTTGAAGGTGAATATACAATATATGCAGAAGCCAAAAGCAGATGATCGGAAATACATATAAAGAAAAACTATGGATTCCAGGAAATCAGAGAAAAATATTTTAATATATAATATGTCTAAAAATATTGAAATTACAGATAAATTAAATTTTATAAAAAGATTGATGAAATAAAAACAGAATTAACAAATATAAAACTATTATATGTAAATGATGAAAGAAATTATATTACAGGAAATTTAGATGTAAAAATGATAACTAAAGTACGGAAACATATATAGAACATTAAAAAAATGTTAAAGTATATTTGAATAGAAATGGACAAAATATAGGATCTTATACAAATATAGTTAAAGATAGTAATTACTATTTTGATATGATTATAAATTCAGTTCAAAATGGAGAATATACTATGTTTGTAGAAGTTGAAGACAATTCAGGTAAAAAATATTGTATAAATTTAGATTTTTAGAAAATATACAAAAATAAGATAATAAATGAAAATGGAGTAAATAGAACATTAAGACTTACAGATGATAAAATATATTTAGAACCAAAAATTAGATGATTTAGTAGATTTTAAACAAGGAATCTATGGACAAAGTGGACTTAAAAGTAAAAGGGAGATAGAGGACAAGATTTAAGATATTATAAGTTTGGGAATGGAAAATGTTTTTATGCAACATTTGCAGTACATGGATTTGAAGACCTTTGGAACCATGATGGAAAAAGAACTTACATATAGTAGAAAGATTTAAAGATGATTTAATAAGATTAGGTAGATCAGATATTTAAAAGACTGGACATTATATGTTTTTCCACTAAGTAAATCCAGATGGTGCAAATCATGGATGGACAAATGATGGACCAGGAAGAACAACATTATATAGTAATTCAAAAAGGAAATAGAGGTATAGATTTAAATAGGAACTTTAGGATAGATGGAACAAATCATGTAAGATATACTTCAGATAGAAACTATAATGGTGAAAATGGTTTTGAAGCATATGAAGCAAAATTTTTAGCAGATTTCTTAAAAGCAACACAATCTAAAAATGGAAAAATGTTCTTGTAGATACACATCGGATGGCTTGGAGAAACTATAGGAGATAATACTATAGGATCATGTTATAGAAATACATATGGAATGAATAAACATGTAGAACATATCGGGAAATGGTTATCTTATAAACTGGGCATAGTTTAAGAAATGCAAGAACAATGCTGTTAGAATTACCAGATTCAGTTAGAAGTCATAATGATGTAGTAAATCAAAAACTTTGCAGAAAAATTCATAAATGCAACAATTAATATGTTAAGGAATATATAATGGATAATGAATTGAAAAAAATAATGAAGGGATATTTGAGAAATTATATAATATATGTACAAAATTAATAAATGGAGTAGGAATTATAATAATTTTTGAATATTATTATTAAACTTGATTATAATGGGATATATAAAAATATACATGAAAAAGTTGATTATAGATTAAATTATTTATCAGTATTTTTAATTGTTATACTTATAACAGCAGTTTTATATATCTTGGTTAAAAAGAATAAAAATAAAAATTAAGATATTTTTCTTATTATATCAATGCTAGTCCAGATTGTATTAGGTGTAATTTGGATAAATATATCAAAAACACCTGTATTTTCAGATCAATTATTAGTACATAAAATTGGAAAAAGAATTAGTAGAAAATGGTAAATTATCAGAAGAAGTACTTATATATATAATCATGTCCACATCAACTTGGGATACGGGAGTGTTTTTGAATAATATATAAGATTATAGGAATAACAGATCCTATTGTTATAAGATATATAAATGTATTAATAGTAATAATAACATTTATGTTATATAAAAATAACAAATATTATATATAAAGATGAAAGAAGGAATAAGATAGTAATATTATTTTCATTATTATTTATACAATTCCATTATTATCAACATTTGTATATGGAGATATGATAGGACTTATGTTTGTATTAATAGCAGTATATCAAACATTATGTGTTATAAAAAGAAAAATAAAAATATTGCATTCAGTTTTTGCAGGAATATCAATGGGAGTTGCTATTCTTGTAAGAACAAATTATAGTATATTTTTTAATAGCAACTATAATATATCTAATATTTAGTATTATAAAAAGAAATTATAAAAAAACAAAATATGATAAAGAAAATATAGATAATATAAAAAGTAATATAATAAAAATTATATTTGGGATAATAATTATATGTATATTATCAATTTCACCAATGAATATAATAAAAATATATGGAATCAAAATATCCTGATGATATAGTTTCAAATAGATCACATCCTTTAGTATCATACTTATTAATGGGTGCAAGAACAAAAATAGATTATGCATCACATGGATGGTGGAGTGCAGAAATAATAGAGCTTTGGAATAAGTATAGGAGAAAAATAAGGCTAAAAACAAAAGGAAGAATTAAGAACATATTTAGAAACTGTAAAAAGATGGATCAGGTTTTTGAAAAACTAAAAAGAACAATGGAAAGAATATTTTGAATTAATTAAAAACACTATAAAAAACCCTACTATGTTTGATTTCTATAGTGATATTATCAATGTGGACAGAAACTACATTTCAATCAATATGGACAAATGATGTTATGTTTAGGATGAAAAATATATGAAGCAGATGTTTTAGGAAGAACTGAAAAAGAATTATATTTTTGGTAATACAAGAGAAATATATCAAGAATATTGTAAAGCATTAATAATTTTAATATATTTTGGAGCTTTTATAGAAATACTTAATAATAGAAAAATTATTAAAGATGGTGAAAAATATAATTTGGATAATAGATTTGTAAATATGGAAAAATTATATTTAGCTATAATATTTTTAGGTGGATTTGCATATATCATATTATGGGAAGCAAAATCAAGATATATAATTCCATATGTAATAATATTATTTCCACTTGCAACAGGTTTAATAGATGTTATAATTAATAATAAGATTTTTAATAAAATTAAGTTATTAAATCATATATAGAAGAAAAAGAAGATAAGAGAAAATAATAATTGAAATACAAAAGAAAGTGAAAGTATAATTAAAAAGAAAAATAAGTTATCAAATAGAGAGTACTATGAAGAAGTTTGAAAAATTATCAATTGTTGTCCCTTGTTATAATGAAGAAGAAACAATTATGCTATTTTTGAAGAAGTGGAAAAAAATATAAGATTGGATTGAAATTAGAATATATATTTGTAAATGATGGATCAAAAGATAATACATTAAATGTATTAAAAAAACTATATAATGAAAATAAGGATTCTGTAAAATATATATCTTTTTCAGAAATTTTGGAAAAGAATCAGCAATGCTTGCAGGACTAAAAAGAGTCAACAGGTGATCTAATAACAATAATGGATGTTGATCTTCAAGATCCACCAGAAATAATACCTGAAATGATTAAAAATGAAAAAGAAAATTTAGATTGTGAGGTAGTAGAACAACAAGAAAAGGTGAACCACCAATAAGAAGTTTCTTTGCTAGAAAGTTTTATAAAATTATAAACAAAAATAAGTGATACAGAAATGGTAGATGGTGTTAGAGATTTTAGACTTATGAAAAGAAAAATGGTAGATGCCATTTTAGAAGTGGGAGAATATAATAGATTTTCTAAAGGAATATTTAGCTGGGTAGGATTTAAAACAGCATATGTTGAATATGAAAATAGAGAAAGAGTAGCAGGACGAAAAACAACATGGTCATTTCTTTAAATTATTTAAATATTCAATAGATGGAATAATAAATTTCTCAGAAATGCCACTAAATCTGCAATAATGTTAGGACTTACAATATGTACATTAACAATATTTTTTCCTAATATTTGTAGTTGTAAGAACAGCAATTTACCGGAAACTCAACATCACGGATGGACTTCAATGATGAGTGTTATACTTTTTAACATCAGGAATACAATTACTATGTATAGGAATACTGAAAGATATATCCGGAAAGATATTTTAGAAACAAAAGAAAAGACCTATATATATAATATCAGAAACAGAGAAAGATGAGGAAAATTAATAAAAATGAATAAAAATAATAGGAAATATAAAAAGTGTCTTTAATAAAATATTAAAAAGTATATTTATTATATCATTAGTAATATCAATGATTTTAACATATATAGTAAGATTAAAAATAGATATCCACAAAAATAGGGTATATACAGATACAGATGGTATAGTTTCATTAATAGCAATATTTGCAATTAATTATGGAACATTATCATTATTATATATAAGAAAACATTTACAAGATAATAAAGAAAAACTAAAAAGATTTAAAAATAACAACAACTATTACAGGACTTATAATAGGGTTTTGTATGGTTTTACGGAATATTCTGAAACAATATTTTTAACAACACCAGTTAGTATTGGTAAAAAAATTAGTATTATATATTTTTAGCACAATATATAGCATATTCATATAGTAAAAAATGTAGTAAGTTTAATATTTTATGGATTAGAAAAATTTAGAAATAACGAATAATAGAAAAGAAAATAATGAAGCAAATAAAAGACTAGGAAGATAAACTTATTTGATGGAAGTTGAAATCATTTTTAATAACAATATTATTTATTATGTTGGATACCTACACTTTTAGCAAGATATCCAGGAGCTTTTTCAACAGATAATTTTGAACAATTATCACAACATTATTCAGGAACATATTATAATGCACACTCTATACTACATTCTTGTATATTTAATAAATGTAGTACTTAGGAAATTTCTTATTTGGATCACATACACATGGGATAGCATTGTATTCGATTTTACAAATGCTTATACAGCACTTGCAATTAGTTATACAATAAAAAAGTATTTGCAGATATGAAAATGAACAAAATATTTAGTATTGTAATAATGTTATTTGCAATGTTCTATCCACCAATAGCACATCATACAATGATTGCACATAAGGACATATTATGTACTGTTGTTATAATTAATCTAATATTACAATTAGTAAAAATTGCTCAAGACTATTCAGGATATTTTTCTAAAAAGAGAAATATATTTAAATTTGCATTTTGGGTAACATTACCATTATTTTAAGACATAATATATTTTATGCATATTTGATAGCATTACCTTTTAATATTATTAATAATGGCATTTAATATAAAAGGAAAAGAAAAATTTAAATATATATTAATAGTATTTAGTATTTTTGCAGTATCATCGGTATTTTATACAAAAACAATAGATTTTGTACGAAAAATATAATATAGCACCTGGAGAGGGATTTTATGGTATTCCACACAAATGCTTGGAAGACTTGCAACATTTAAGAAAGATGATTTAACATCAAGAAGAAAAAGATGATATATATTCATGGTTTAAATCAGAATTTAAATCTGAAAATATACAAAAGTTTGATGATATTAGTAAGTTCTATTTACCAAAACTTGCAGATCCATTAAAAATAGGATAAGTATAGATATTGTGGAAAATGAAGAATATAAGAAAAAGCAATATCAAATTTTATAAAATTATTTAAGAAATATCCACAAGAAATGATAATGGGTGCATTAGTACATACAAACCTATACTATTATCCATATATGCCAGCACATAGCCACAAATACAAGTATCAAATGCACACTCATCCACATCAAGAAGAAGCACAAAAAAGATTAATGCTAAATTAGATAGAAAGATAGATAAAGCAGGAAGAATAGAAAAATTATACAAATTATATATTTAGCAAAAATACCAGTATTATCAATATTTGTTAATATAGGATATACAGTATATGTTGTTATAATTTCAATGATGTATATAATTTATGAAAGAAATATATTAAATTAATTATATTTATGCTACTTTTAGAGTATATGCAACATGTCTATTATCACCAGTAGGAGGAGAAATACGTTATTTCTACCAATGTATATAGGAGTATTATAGGCCTTCCATTTGCAACAGAAAAATAAAGATGGTAAATATGTAGAATATATACAATTAAAACAGTATCAAAAATGATGTTGTATTTAAAAGGAGTATTACAAAAATATAGAAATTTCAAATAAATATATAAAAAAGAATGAATTCATTAAAGGATTCATTCTTTTTACATATAATTATCATCATCATATACTTCATAGTATAGTCAAGTTTAGCAGGAAGGATTGGGTCAGATGCAAGAACAAATATGTCTGTTGCAAGAATATCTTGTTTAAAATTATTTCGTTTATTTTTATTAAGATTATCAAAAACTCTGCACAGATATATATAATATCTATATTTGATTTGCTCTTGCAAATTGTAGAAATAAGTTCTTTACCTTTATGGTTAAAACCAAGAACTCTTACATATATGGAATTGTTGATTTAGCAATTTGCATATCTTTTTAGTTATATTTAAAAGTATAGATACAAGTATTCTTCTAATCTTACTTTCTGTAAAGCGTTTACTTTTAATATTTGCGATTAATTCTTCTAAGTTACTAGATATATAACTTGCTTTTTTAATCGATTTTCAAGTCCTTCTGTAACATCAGATATATTTTAAGTGTAGATATATCCATATCCCTTTATCTTGTAGAATAATATTTGTTCAAAAGGTTTAAGACTAGTTATATTTACATTTGATATATTTTCTAATTAAATCATATACATATTCTGGAACAGAATTTGAATAATTTTCACTCATTTAAGATAGCTTCTCTTATTCTAGAACCACTAGCAAAAGAAGAAAGGTTTTGTGATGTCCTTCACCATTTCTCTGAATTGTAATTGCGAGTAACTTCAAAAATTTTTGCCTTTTATTTGTTTTATATATTCAATACCAAGGACATTATTTGGTTCATCTAAGATTTTGCATATTCAGAGCTCTTTAGGTAAAGCATTGTAGCTCTGCCAATGCTTTTAGGATATGATAAACCAGATGATAAAGCATTTTTCTAGGTAATATAATAATTCATCAGGTTCTTCTAAGAATAGGTCTGCAAGAGTTTCAAGTTTTGAATATCACCGAGAAGAAGAACCAAAAAGATAGGACATTAACTATTTTTAATCTTTTTAAAAGACGGATTGCACCATATGCAAAATCTTCAGCAGATGAGTTTGAAAATACTGTAGGAAGTTCTATAACAAGATCAACTCACCTTTTATAGCCATTTCTGCACGTTTCCACTTATCCTAAAAAGAGCAGGTTCTCTCAGCGTTGTACAAAATTACCACATCATTATTGCAATAGTATGACTTGCACCAGCTATTTCCTTACTTTCTAATAGATGGTATAGGTGTCCATTATGAAACGGATTATATTCACAAATAATTCCTAAGATATTAGTATTAAGTTCCATGTTAAAAATAATTTTCTCCTTTCTTTAAAAATTTTTGTATCCCTAATTATATATAACTTTTAATATGATATATCTTATGATATCATAGAATGGTTATAAATAAAGAGAAGAAAAAGAAAGTAGGGTTTGAAAGAAATAGATGAAATTAGAAGATTTTAATTATAATTTACCAAAAAGAATTAATAGCACAAACACCATATTTAAAAGAGATGAAGCAAGACTTTTAGTAGTAGGAAAAGATAATGAAAATTTTTGAAGACAAAAGTTTAGTGATGTTTTAGAACATATGGAAAAAGGTGATGTTTTAGTTTTAAACAGAAACAAAAAGTAATACCTGCAAGGTTATATGGCAAAAAGAAACAGGAGCATTTAGTAGAAAATATTATTACTTAAAACTTAGAAGAAGATATATGGGAAACGCAATGGGTAAGACCAGGGCTAAATTAAAAGTTGAGCAAAGGCATATGAAAAAGATTTAGAAAATGCAGATATATCAGAAAATATATTAGAAGCAGAAATTTTAGATATATTAGAAGATGGATTAAGAAAAGTAAGATTTAAATATGATGGAATATTTAATGAAATACTTGATAAGATAGGAACAATACTTCTACCATATATAACAGAAAGGCTAGAAAAGAAGAAAGTTATCAAACTGTATATGCTAAAAATTTAGGGTCTGCAAGCAGCACCAACAACAGGACTTCATTTTACAGAAGAACTTTTAGCAGAAGAAAAGGAGTAAATAAGCTAAGATAACATTACATGTGGGACTTCGGCGTTAGACCTGTGAGAGTGAAAATATTTTAGAACATAATATGCATACAGAATGTTATGAGGTGAAGCAAGCTGAAGCAGAAGAAAGATTATAAAACAGGGGAAGAGAAGCGAAGAAAATACAGCTGTTGGGACCACAGGTGTGGGCCCGTGAAACAGTGGCAGATGAGAAAATGGATTTGTAAGAAGCAGGAAGTGGTAATACAAAACATAGTTTATATGTCCAGGATAACAACTGAAATGTGTGAGATGAGATAATAACAAATTTCCATCTTCCAGAATCAACACTTATAATGCTAGCCATCTGCATTTTTAAGGAAGAGATACGACATAAAAGCATATAATTATGCGCAGTTGAGAAGAAGTATAAGTTTTTTGTTTTCAGGTTTTATGATAATATTTTAATTGTATTTTTTACTAATATAAAAATATGTGCGCAAGAGGAATATGATAGTATTTACTATATTGCGCATTTAATTATGTTGGTAAGGGAGATAAATATAGGTAAAAATAATATGTGTATGGTAATATTAGTGGTTGTTTTGGATTTGTATCATATTTAGGATATGAATATGTTATAACAAGAGAGATATAGTGAGGATAAATAGATTTTTGGGTGGGAACAGAAGATAGAGGACCAGCAACTTGTCTGGAGAACTGAACTGGATATGAGAGAAAAAAAGAAAATACTCTAAATTTAAATAATAGTGGTGTGTTTTGTTGTAAGTATATTATTCAGTATGTGTTGTATTATTGATAATATGTTATAATATAATTATTGGAGGTAAGTAGTATGTATGTAATGATAAAAGGTATTCTAAGATAAAGGAATAATTGTGAAGAATGGGTAATACTTTATTATGTGTGGGAAGGAACAAATTGGAATATATGGAAGGAAGGATAATGATGTAGATTTTGGAGATGTAAAAAAAAGTAGAGTGTAAGATATAATTAATTAGAAAATGTTACAGAATATTAGGAGTTAGAAAGAGGGCCTTTAAAAGAGGGTGTATTAAAGGAAAACAGAAGTATTTGTATTGAGTATATAATTCTATTGAAATGATGGTCTCTAATTAGATTTAGAGAAACAAATTTGGTTTTAAAGGTATCTTTGAGATTATAAACCGCAAAAGAAAATCTTGGTGTTGGACATAGTATCATTGAGTATGTTGGTTATAGATGATATTAAAGATAAATTTAAAAATGATTGTAAAGGTGATTTATTGTTTGTATTGCGTAAATTTTGATTAGGGTGGTATTGGGAGAAAATTCCTGTAAAAATATGGGATAAAAAAATTAACTAACAAATATATCTTATAGATGAGTATAAGTATTTAAGGGTATAATAAAGTGAATTGTATATTAAAAGTTTAAATTTATTTAGATTTTTGGGTTTTTGTGGTGGAGAACAGAGGTTGGAAATTTGGAAATTGTGAAAATGTATATGAGATTGATATTAAATTTAAATAAAAGTAATTGTGGTATATTCTTTTGGAAATGATGTATTATGTCTAATGTTGTTTATGGAATTGTTTGGATATGAAAGTTGAATGTGTGTTTAATGTGTTAAATAATTATATGTGTATGTGATAATTGTTTAAATATGTTAATATATAGTGTATAGTGGTGGAGATAATGTGATAATAGAAACTTTCAAATCACAATTAATGGAAAGTTCCAGATAAATTTGAACTTATACTTGTAACAAAAAGGAGCGAAATTGCGTTGGGTGAATAGACTTATAATATTTGATCATCAATAATTTAACAGTGGCGGCTTGAAGAAGTTAAAGAGGATTAGGTAAAACCTGTATATAGAGAAAGTATAATTTATGATTAATTAAATATAGAGGCAAGAGACAGGGAGGCTAATGATTGTAATGTTATTAGGGTTCCAGGGAAAGATACAATAAAGGAATATTATGGGGAAAGATGGAAGGAATTAAGACTTTCCATCTTATACTCATGTGACAAAGAATAATTTAGTGAAGGAAAAATTATTGTGTGTATCAAAGGGAAGAATTGAAGAAGTGATGGATAATAGTGGATTTTATGAATTCTGTGCATCATGGAGGTATTATGGATGAAATGGTTTTAAATGAGAGAAGGGTAAAAATAATGTTTTAAGAGATATAGATGTAAACGGAATAGAAGATCTGCTAAATATTTAGAGGAACAGATATTAAGATGTATATTTTTAAATATATCTGGGGAAGAAATGTTTAAAGATTGGAAAATAGAGATGATAGTTAAAACAAGAAGAAATGATCTTAGAATGAATAGTATGATTGTGATGAATTGTATGGTATATATGACTGTGTTATAAAAATTATGATGCAGAAAAACATCAAATATTAGATATTATGAAAGGGAACAGGACAATAAAATTGTGTATAGAGTAATACTAAATAATAAGGTGAAAATATTAAATAGAGACTTTTGACTATTTATTGCCTGAACATGAGATGGTTTAAATATAGGTTCAAGAGTTCTTGTTCCATTGGTAGAGGTACAAAAAGATGCATGTGTTATAGGCTCAAAAGATAAGTCCTCCATTTTAGTCTTCCAAGAAATCAGAAAGTACTTACAACAGAAGAAATCGAAGAAAAACGCCACTTAGCTAAAATAATGAGTAGAAAAGATATTTTGGCAATTTATCAGAATGTATCAAAACTTTTATGCTAAATCCTAAAACATACAAAAATATTGATAATATAATGAAAATAAGATGAAAATATTGATTGTACTGAAAACTATAAGGAGATTTTGGAAAAGTATAAAACTAAATGAGGGTCAAAAGAAATGTTACATATTTAGAAAAGCTTAAATAAAAATAATAAAGAAAATATACAATTGAACTTAAAGATTTAGATGAAAAGTTTTCTACATCAAAGAGTATCCTCATACGTAAAGGGATATTAGGAATTTGAAGAAGTAAAATTTGAAAGAGATATAATTTCTGGGATGAAACTTGAAGAAGAAGAAGAGTAAAAGAAAAAACTTAACAAATAAGGAAAAAAGATTGTTTTAAATGAAGAACAACAAGAGGTATAATGATAAGTTTAAAAGTATTATAGATGAAGAATTATTTTTCTAGAAGAACTACTATAGTAGGTAACAGGTTCACGGAAAACAGATATATTTAAGGATAATCAAAGATGTACTGTATGGGGAAGAAATGTAATTGTACTTGTTCCAGAAATAGCCTATACTCCACAAACTGTAAAGAAGATTTTGTGGAAAGATTCCAGAAAACAAACATTTCTATACTTCATGGTAATTTGGGTGATAGAAGCAAAGATATAGGAATGAATAGCTACAGGAGATGCGAAAAATTAGTTATAGGACCAGGTCAGGAATATTTGCACCAATAGAAAATGTTGGAGTAATAGTATAGATGAGAGCATGGTATGTCATATCAATCAGAGATATTCCAAAATATGATGCAAAAGAGATTGCAGATATATTGCAAAAACATAAGGAAGCTTCCTCTTATTTTAGAGAGTGCAACACCAGTACAACATATTATGGGGCAAAACAGTCGGAATTATAGGGGATGGAATAGGGCTTAACAAAAGGTACAAGATATAACAATGCCAGAAGTTGAGATAATAGATTTAAGAAAAGAAAAGATATAATTTCAGAAGATAAAACTCTTTCATACAAGATAGGATAAGACAAAAAGAACAAACAATATAAATGAGAGGATGTTCAGCACTCGGTGGCACAAATTGCCGGAGATACTATAAAATGTAAGAGATGTAGTATAACCACATACCATAAACATGATAATAAGTATAGGTGTCATTATTGTGGATATACGAAAATAAGAAAATAATAAGTCACTGTGCAACAGGTGAATATAAGACATGGGGATTGGAACAGAAAAGTCTTAGAAGAAAAGATAAAAGAAATGTTTCCAACAGCAACAATAATTAGAATGGATTTAGATACAAATACACTAAAGTATCACGTGAGAAATATTATTAATGATGAAAAGTATAATATATAATAGGACACAGATGATAACAAAAGGGTCATCATTTTCTAATGTAACATTATCTGCAGTAATTTTATGCAGATAGTATGATAAATTTCGAAAGCCTATAGGGCGGGAGGATTGCATATCAAAAATATTGTACAGGTAATTCGAGTGAATCTGGTAGAGAAAGAAAGGACTTCGGAGTAATACAAACATATTCTAAAGATGATAGTATTATAAATTTTTGCAAAAGAAAATAATTATGAAGAAATGTATGAAACAGAAAATATTATAAGAAAAAGCGTTAAATTATCCACTATATGGATATGTTACAAGTAAGGATACTTTCATATAATGAAGAAAAAGTTAAAAAGTAGCAAGAAAATTAAAGTTAACATTTGATAAAAATGAAAGAAGAGCTATTAGAAAAACAAAGAGAAATCTTAGAAAATATGAATATTGATGAAGATATAAGGAAAAAGAAGAATAATAGAAGACAATATACTAAAACTAAAAATATGAGAATATATGATGAAGTTCCGTTTAGAATAGATAAGATTATGAACCAATATTATTGGAAAATAATTATAAAATGTAATTTAAATACATATATAGCAAAAAGCTATAAGCTATGTTGTAGAAAAGATGGGAACAGATAAAGATCCACTTATATCTGTAGACTTAAACCCACAAAATATATAATATATAATAAATAAAAATAGAATAAATAAAAAATATATCATATAATATTAGTATAATAATGTTATGGAGGTAGACATGGATTTAAAAAGCTACAAAAAGAAATATATAAAAACAAAAGTAGATAAAGGTTTTTAATACAACAGATATAAATAAAGAATTTTTGCTTATTATGTGAGAAGTAGGGAGAAGCATATGATGCATATAGAAAAGGTAAAAGATGATTTAGGAGAAGAACTTGCAGATATTGCTATATATTTACTAGGACTTTCTGAAATACTGGGTAAAAGACTTAGAAGAAGAAATAAAAAAACAAGGTTCAGATAAATAATAATAGAAAAATACAAAGATGTAAATGGTACAAAGATAAAAGATAGAAGAGTAAGAAAGGATAGAAGAAGAAAGAAAACACAGGAATTCCTGTGTTTTATTAAGTAAAAATTAAATTATAAAGTTAGGCATGTTCTATCAATATTTTCCATAATAGAAATATATTCCATCAACCTTAAATTCTTTATTTTATATTAATTAAAAATGTAAAACTATTGATAGTATCATTGATTAAAAAGCTTTTTATGAGTTTGTAATTTTTAATTTTATTATTTTTTCTTCATCGAAGGCTGACAGGAGTATTATTGTGTTTAAGCCTAAGACAGATTCTTTGTATCCAATATAGAAGATTTTTATTAGAATATAGTTTTATTGAATTATTATCAATGACAATAAAAGAACTCATTACCACATTTAACGAGTTTCATCAAATTTAATTCTTTTGTAATGGTTGTTAAATTCAATGAAGCTTTTAGGGTTTTAGGTTTAATATTCCATTTCTAGCTATTTTCTTTAATTTTTATATTTTCAAAATTAGTATTATTAATATACTCAATATTAATAAAGAAATTATTTTTCATAAAAATCATCTCCTTTAATATTAACACTTGTTAAAATTATATATATAAAATAATATATTTAGATTATATAACAAGATTGGATAAAAATAAAAGAAGATATAATCTTAGGATTAACTAAAATTAAATCTTCTTTATAATTTGCCTTTGAGTTAGTATTTAAACTCTTTTTGTAGAGTGTATCAAAGTATACAGTACCTCTTTAGTAACATTGTTGATTAGTAATGTTACTTCATGAGTTTTTATATTTTGTCTATTATTCTTTGATTTTTTCGTAAATATTTTCTAAATCTTTGTAGCTTATATTTAAAGAATTTAGATTTATATCTAGCTTTTTAGGAGATGAGAGTGTAATTAATAAATAATTATGTTTTTAAGTTCCAATTTGTAATGAACTGGTAACAGTTCATTACTAATGTTTAAAACTTTTTAAGTTATTTATACATTGAATATTACTTTTATCATAATATTCAATGTTTATAATCATAACTGTTTTCTTCCCATCAAGAACTTCAACCTTTGGCTTGAATCAAATTCAAATCTTTTAAAATTCAACATTTTAATCCCTCCTTTTATTTTAATTAAAAATTAAAGTATAATCTCTTATGTCATTTATAATTATATAATAATTTTTAATTAAAAATATAGTAGAAGCTAAGAAAAACTTAAAAATAAGTTATAAAATGATATAATTTTATTTAATATACGATATAAGAAAATGTCCGACTAATGTCCGAGTAGTGTCCGACTAATGTCCGACCTCGAATATTTGTAGATTAAATCAATAATATGACATAATATATAAAGGAAGAAGTTATGGAAGAATTTAAAACAGGATTTTTAAAGTATTTTTATGAAATAAGTAAGATACCTAGAAAGTCAGGAAATGAAGAAAAAATAGCAAAATATTTAATTGAATTTGCAAAAGAAAGGAATCTTAAATATTATACAGATAGTAAGTATAATGTAGTTATATGGAAAGATGCAAGTGTTGGATATGAAGATAAAGAAATATTAGGATTTCAATGTCATACAGATATGGTATGTGAAAAAGTAGATGGAAGTAATCATGATTTTTAAAAAAGATTCTTTTAGATTTAATTATAGAAAAATGGATTTTTAAAAGCAAAAAGATACAACATTAGGTGCAGATAATGGTATAGGTGTATCATATATTTTAGAAATATTAGATTCAAATTTAAAAGACACCAAAACTTGAATGTATTTTTACGAGCACAGAAGAAACAACTATGGAAGGAGTAAGATTTTTAGATGGTAATATTTTAAAATCTAGAAGAATTATTTCATTTGATAATTTTTAGATACAGAAATACTAATATCTTCAGCTACAGCTAAAAAGATGGGTTAGTAAAATATATATGAAAAAGACAAGAAAAGATGAAAAATCTAATATATTACAAATTAGATATTTCAGGGTTTAAAGGTGGACATTCTGGTATAGATATATGGAATAAGAAAAGAGGAAACCCTATAAAAATAGTTGCAGATATGTTAAAATGAACTTGAAAGTATAAGTATATCAGAAATTAAAAGGCGAAGTAGTGAGAATGTAATACCAAGAGATATTAAGATAGTATTTGCTATAGAAAAGAGTGAAAGAGGAATAATAGAAAAGATAGAAAGTAAGTTTGAAAGTTTAAAAAAGTGTATGGGAATATATGTATATATTTAAAAAGAATTAGAATATTTAGAAAAAGAAGGATAAGAATATATTCTAAAAGAAGATACTAAAAAGATTATTAGAATATATTGTTAATTATAAAAATGGGCCTTTAGAATATGATGAAGAAGGAAATGTAATATTATCAGGAAATTTAGGAAAAATAGAAAGTTTTGAAAAATTATGTGTTATTAAAATATTCAGCAAGATATAATGATAAAAAGATTGAGAAAAAGCTTGTATCTGAAATAGAAGAAGATATGGAAAAAATATAATGTAATAGTGAAGATAGTTCATATATGCTAGGATATGAAGAGCTCAAAGAAAGTAAGCTTTTTAGATATAGTAGAAAAAGCATATATGAAGTTATGGGAAATATTCCTAAAAAGAAAAAGTCACAAGCATGTCTAGAATGTGGATATTTAGGACAAAAGATAGAAAATTTAGAATATATAGCACTAGCTCCAAATATATTTGATGCACATAGTCCTAAAAGAAAAAGTTGAGATAGCAAGTGCAAATAATGTATGGAAAATTGTAGAAAAGATTATAGATAAGATATAACTTTAGGTACCATGTATTAAATAATTTTAATATATGGTATTTTTGCTATTTACTCATAGTATAATTCTTTAATATACTACACTAATATGATATAATACAAAAAGATAATAAAAAAGAGGAGAAAGAATTTTGAGAATATTATTAGATGCAATGGAGATAATGCACCAAAGGCAACAATAGAAGGTGCATTAGAATATGCAAAAGATACAACAAGTAAGATTGTGCTTGTTGGTAAAAAGAAGTAATAGAGGAAAATATAGTAAGTATAGCAGGTTCTAATTGAATGAAAAATATAATAATATAGAAATTAGTGATGCAAGAGAAACAATTGATATGGAAGATATACCAACAAAGGCTATAAGGGAGAAAGATTCATCATGGTTGTTGCATTAAATATGCTTAAAAATGATGAAGCAGATGTGTTAGTATCTGCAGGAAATACAGGAGCACTTTTTAACTCGGTGCAACCCTTTATAGTAGGTAGAATAAAGGGATAATAAGACCGGCAATAGGGCACATATCGCTGTATAGACAAAAGAATATATGCTTATAGATGCAGGGAGCAAATACAAACTGTAAGAAGGAAAATTTCTTACAATTTGCAGAAATGGGTAAAAATATATTTAGAAAAACAGGAAAGAAAACAAATCCAAAGATAGGGCTTTTTAAATATAGGGACAGAAGAAACAAAGGGAAGTGAAATACATAAAGAGCATATATGTATTTAAAAGAAAATTATGAAGAAAAAGGCTTAAATTTCATAGGAAATATAGAGGCAAGAGATCCATTTACAGGAGATGTAGACCCTAGTTGTTTCAGATGGGTTTTTACAGGAAATATATTTATAAAAACATTGGAAGGATTTCGGAAAAATGATATTATCAACATTTAAAAAATATGGTTGATGATATGGAATGTTCTAAAATATTCTATTACCTATAAAAGATAAAATGTCTAAAGTTATGGGTAAAAATGGACTATAGAAAGCTTGGTGGAGGAGTATTTTTAGGTGTTAAAACCAATAATAAAAGCACATGGAAATAGTAATAAAAACAGCATTCTATTATACATTAAAAACAAGCAGAAGAATATGCAAAAAGCAGGAATAATAGAAGAATTAACAGAAAAGATGGGAGAGAAAAATAATTAATGTTTAAAAATAAAAGAGGTTATAGACTATATTGAAGAAGTATAACAAAGGAAAGAGGACTTAAGTATTATATAAACACATTTGTTTGTCAATTAAATGAAAATGACAGTGAAAAATAGCAGGAATGTTAGTAGAATGTGGATATCAACAAGCAGAAAAAAGCAGATGCAGACATAATTGTATTTAACACATGTTGTATAAGAGAAAATGCAGAAAAACATTATTTGGAGTACTTGAGGAAGTTAAAGAAATATAATGTTGATACAATAATTGCAACGGTGGATGTAGGATGCAAGAAAAAGAAATGCAAGAAAAAGTATTAAAAAGCTTTCCATTTGTTAAGCTAATATTTGGAACACATACATTACACAATTTTCAAAAGGACTATATCAAGTATTAACAGAAGGAAAAAGAATATTTGATGTTATAGACATTAAGAGGTGAAATATATGAAGGATTCCAGTAAAAAGAATGGATGGACTTCGTACAAGTGTTACAATAATGTATGGATGTAATAATTTTTGTACATTTTGTAATGTACCATATGTAAGAGGAAGAGAAAGAAGTAGAAAAGCAGAAGATATGTTAAAAGAAGTAGAAGAACTAGCACAAAAGGGATATTTAGAAATAACACTTTTGGGACAAAATGTTAATTCATGACAGAGGTGAAAGGAGAAATAGATACATTTGCAAAAATTATTAGATAAGGTTTGCCAAGTATTGAAGGTATAAAAAGATAAGATTCATGTCACCACATCCAAGATTTTACAGAAGATGTTGTACAAGTAATGAAAAACATGAAAATATATCAAGAACATTACATTATCCTCTTCAATCAGGCTCTGCAATATATTGAATGAATAGAAGATATACAAAAGAACAATATCTAGAAAGAGCAGAAAATATTAGAAGAGAATTACCAGATGTAACATTTACAACAGATATAATTGTAGATTTCAGGTGAAAACAGAAGAAGATTTTGAAGATACATTAGATGTAGTAAGAAAGATGAATTTTGAACAAGTCTTCATGTTTATATATCACCAAGAGAAAATACACCAGCTAAAAATATGGAACAAGTAGATGAAAATATAGTCAAAAAGAAAGATTCCAAAGATTAAAAGAGAATGTATGATAAACAAGCAGAAAAACTAAATGAAAAATATCTAGGAAAAAGAAGAATGGATAATAGTTGATGGTATAAGCAAGAAAAAGTGCTAAAAATGTTTGTAGCAAAAACAGATGCAAATAAGCCAGTAGTATTTTGAAAAATATGAAGGATGGAAAATGGGAGACTATATAAAATAAGGATAGTAGAAACACATACTTGGTGTTTAGTAGGAGAAAAGATAAGCTGAAAATAAACTTAAGAAATTAATCTAATAATAAATATTATAATGTAAGAAGGTAAAGATGGAAAAACAATAAAAAGAAATAGTATTAACAGGATTAAAACCAACAGGTGAACTTACTATAGGAAACTGTGTGGGTGCTATAAAACCAATGATAGATATGCAAGGAAAAATACAATATCACTGTTTATAGCAGATCTTCATGCAATAACTGTAATGCAAGACAGTGGATGAATTAAAAAGAAGAATAAGAGAGTTTTTAGCAATGTATATAGCATGCGGAGTAGATGAAAGACAAAAATGTAATATACTTACAATCTGAGAATCTACATTGCAGGTATTTCATGGCTTTTCAGAATGTAACACATATTGAGGTGAAAGCATCAAGAATGATTCAGTTTAAAGAAAAAGTAAGGAAAAATGCAAACTTTTTCAGTAGGACTTTTAACATATCCAATACTTATGGCGACGAGATATACTATATTTAGATTCAAAAAATATGTACCAGTGGGAATTGATCACAACATGTTGAGCTTTGCAAGAGATATTGCAGAAAGATTTAACAAAAATACGGAAAACATTTGAGATCACCAAGACCTATGATAAAAGAAGAAGGACTTAAGATAAAAGACTTAAGAAATCCAGAAAAGAAAATGAGTAAATCAGAAGAAAATCCAAATGGAAGTATTACTCTTTTTGATACAGAAGAAGAAATAAGAAAGAAATAATGTCTGCAACAACAGATTCAAAATGAGAGTATATTTTGATGAAGAAAAATAAAAGGAATTTCAAACCTTATAAACATAGCTATAGCATTTTCAGATGAAAAAAGAAACAGCTAAAACAATAGAAGAAAAGTTTGAAGGAAAAAGCTATAGGAATTTGAAAGAATATGTAGCAGATATACTTGTTAAGAAAAATAGGAAAAATACAAGAAAAATACAAAGAGGTTATAACATCTGGAATTTTAGATGAAATCTTAGATGAAGGAAAAAACAAAAGTACAAAAACTTGCACAAGATAAATATATTGAAAATGACTAAAAATGGGACTTACAAGATCTTAGGAAAGGAAAAGAAAATGGCACTATCACCAATGATGGCAGAATATATGAAACAAAAAGAACAATATAGTGACTGTATACTGCTATATAGGGCTACGGAGACTTTTATGAAACATGTTTTTGAAGATGCAATAACAGTATCAAAAGAGTTAGAATTAACATTAACAGGAAAAAGCATGTGGTCTAGAAGAAAAAGCACCAATGTGTGAGTGTCACAAGCGAAAGATTAGACACATATATAGTAAAAATTAATACAAAAAGGATTTAAGGTTGCAATATGTGAACAATTAGAAAGATCCTACAAAAGGAATAGTAAAAGAGGTGTTGTGAGAATAGTAACACCTCGGAACTGTTACAGAAACTAAATTATTAGATGAAAAAGAATAGCTATATTATGAGTATTGTAGAAAAAGAAGAAGAGTTTCGGACTTGCAGTACTTGATGTAACAACAGCAGATTTTTATGCTACAAGAATTGAAATAGAAAAAGAAAAATGATAAAAAGCATTGGATATCAAAAATATATGATGAAATAGCAAGATATATGCTAAAAGAAATAATAGTTCCAAAAAGGTGTATTAAAAGATGAACATATATCACATATAGAAGAAATATTAAATATATATAACATTTAAAGAAGATACATATTAATGATTTAGTAGATGAAGAAAATACTAAAAAGATGTACTTGATGAACAAATAGAAGAATTTGAAAAAGCATTAACAGAAAAATAGTAACAAGATATATATTATAGAAAAATGAAATAAGTGAAGAAGAAACTATAATAAAAATAGTAATGATATCCCAATTACTATTATATATGCAGTAGCATATCTTCATAAATATACAAAAGAAACACAAATGCAAGAATTAAAACACTAATAATATATATATAATATCTGAGAATAAGTATATGGTTTTTAGATAGTATTGCAAGAAAAATTTAGAACTTACACAAAGAATGAAAGACCGGAAGTAAGAGACGGAAGTCTTCTGGAATACTTGATAAAACAAAAACATCAATGGGGCAAGACTTTTAACAAGATGGATAAATGACCCATTAATTTCAAAAAGAAATAGAAAAAGACAAGATGCAGTAGAAGAACTATATAATAATATAATCTTAGAGGAAGTATCATCGAAATATTAAAAAAATATGATATTGAAAGAATAGCAGGAAAAAGTAGCATTTTCGGAAATATAAACGGGAAAGATATGATATCATTAAAAAATTCTATAAGATATCTACCAGAACTTAAGAAAGAATTAAGTATTGTTGAAAGTGACTATTTAAAGAAATATATTTAAAAATTAGAAACATTAGAAGACATATATAGTATTATAGATGAGATGATCGTAGAAGAACCTCTGTGACAATAACAGAAGGTCGGAGTTATTAAAGAAGAATATAATGAAGAACTATATGGGTTAAAACATTTAGGAAACAAGGCAAAAGAATGGATAGTATCTTTAGAAGCAGGAGAAAAAGAAAAAACTGGAATTAAAAAAATCTAAAGATAGGATATAACAAGGTTTTTCGGATATTATATTGAAATTACAAACTCATACAAAGATAAAGTGCCAGAAGACTATATAAGAAAACAAACACTTGTAGGTGCAGAAAGATATATAACTCCAGAACTAAAAAGAGATGGAAGAAGAACTATCGAAGCAGAAACAAAAAATAGCAGAATTAGAATATACACTTTTACAGAACTTAGAGAACATATATCTAAAAATATAGCAAGAATACAAAATACAAGTTCAAATGTAGCAATAATAGATGTACTTGTATCACTTGCAGAAGTGGCAGAAAACAAATAGCTATGTAAAACCACAAATAACAACAGATGGAAAAAATAGATATAGTACTTGGAAGACATCCAATTGTAGAAAAAAATGCTTAAAAATGAAAAAGTTTATAGAAAATGATTGTATGTTAGATAATGAAGAAAAACACCATCTCTGTTATAACAGGGCCTAATATGTCTGGTAAATCAACATATATGAGACAAGTTGCATTAATTACAATACTTGCACAAATAGAGCATTTGTACCAGCTAAAAAGCAGATATGTATTGTAGATAAGATATTTACAAGAATAGAGCTGCAGATGATTTAAGCATGGGACAAAGTACATTTATGATGGAAATGGTAGAAGTTGCAAAATATACTTAAAAATGCAACAAGTAAGAGTTTAGTAATTTTAGATGAAATAGGAAGAGGAACATCTACATATGATGGTATGAGTATTGCAACAGCAGTTATTGAATATATATCTAAAAAAATAGGGGCAAAAACATTATTTGCAACACACTATCATGAACTTATAGAACTTGAAGAAAGATTTAGAAATATACGAAATTATCATGTAGAAAGCAAAAGAAATAGGAAAAAGATATAATCTTTTTAAGAAAAAGTTTTAAGAGGTGGAACAGATCAAAGTTATGGTATCCATGTAGCAAAACTTGCAGGAGTACCTAAAAGATGTAATAAGAAGGGCAAATAGGCTTCTTTTAGATATAGAAAGTGAAGAGAAATAGTAAATATATCAGAAAAAGAAGAAATAGATGCAATGCAACAAGACTTTCGGAGACCTAAAAGAAAAGTATGATTATAAACGAGCTTAAGAGCATTGATTTAAATGAACTACACCAATAGAAGTCATTAACAGAGCTATTTAACTTAAGAAAGATGATAGATGAGAAGTAAGAAAATATAAAAAGAATATGTAAATAAGAAGATATATCTTCAAACTAAACAAAGAAATTTGTTAGTTTGGAGGTATTTTTATTTTAGAGACTTTTTAAGTATTGTAATTCAAGTGCAAATATATCAAAAGTTCTTGTTATGTCATTTTAATAACAAATATATAAATATTATTGTTAAAAATAAAAATATCTATAATAATAAAATTGAATGTTTGTGTGAAACAATTGTTGTTTTATATAAGGAAATAAGAAAGGATAGAGTATGAATAGAAAAAGAAAAAAAGAGGATAACCTTCTTGTATTAGTAATAACGATAATAATTTTGTTATTACTTGCAGACAATAGCAATACAAATGGCTATAGGTGAAAAATGGACTTATTCAGAAAGCAGAGAAAAAACTAAAAAGAGAAAAATGCTAAATCAGAATTATTTGATATTGCATCATTAAAGTTTTCAAATATGAGTATAGAAGATGCTGTAGAAAGTAAAGATACATTAAATTTTTACTAACCTATATAATAGTACTGATTTTAAAAGGAAAGTATGAAATTAGGGATGGAAAAATATATGATAAAGGAATAAAAAGAAAATATAATAACTAAAGAAGAATTTGAAGAAAGATTTAGAGAAAAATTTAGAAAAGTTGGAAAAAGAAACACAAAAACCTTTAGTAAACCCTATAAACAATAATTCTACAGAGTTAACAGGTGTTGGAGAAAAGGGAGCAGAAATAATTGTTACTGTAAACGGAGTTGAAAAGAAAAACAGTAGTTGATCGGTAGTAGTAATTGGAGAGTTGAGATAGGGAAAACAACCAGTAGGAACAGAAATAAAAATAGTACAAAAATCTGGTGGAAAAGTAGAAAGCATAGATACAAAAGTTGTTTTCAAAAGAAAAAATTACCTAAAGTAATAGTAAATCCAATATATAATACAAGTACAACAGTAGAAGGATATGGAGTAGTAGGGACAACAATTATAGTAATTGATAATCTTCGGAAACATAAGAACAGGAACAGTAAATTCAGAAGGAAGATTTAGTGTAAATATTTCAAATGTAGTAGAAGATACAATTATATCAGTATTACAAAGTATGAATGATAAAGAAGATAGTGACATAGAGACAATAATTGTACAAAAAGGAAAAGGAACACAACCATCTGTAAATCCAGTAGATAGTGATGATACAGTATATCAGAACAGGTACATCTGGAAGTATTATAATAGTAAAATAGATGGAGTACGGAGAATATAGGACAACAGTAAATGATTCTGGAAATTGGGTTGTTTCAATACCTGTACAACAACAAGGAAAGATAATAAGGGTTATGCAAGAACAACCAAGAAGGGCACCAAGTGATGAAATAGTAATCACAGTATCAAAAGCACCAGAACCACTTGCAAATCCACAAGTAGATCCATTATATAATGATCATTATCAAATAACAGGAAGAGGTGAACCAGGTGCTACAATAATAGTAAGAATAGATGGAGCAGGTGAATTAAGAACAACTGTAGATGGAGCAGGTAACTGGAGAATAGATACACAAGTATTCTTAAATATTCCAGAAGGAAGAGGAGTACATATAAGGCAAGAAAAAGCAGGTAGACCTAATAGTCAAGAAACACATATAAGTGTTAGAAAAGGTATGTCAAGGGTACCACAGGTTACAGTAAAAGAAAATACAACTGGTTATAGATGGGTACAAACAAATGCAAATACAGAAGTTAAGAATGTGTATGACTATTTCTTTATTTAGAGGAACAGGAATACCAGGTAGTAGAATATTAATTAAAAATTTATAATAATTCAAAAATATGTGGCCATTAAATACAGAACATGCTGTAAAATGTAGATGGAGCCGGAAATTGGAGTTTTATGTAGAATATAATGGTGATACAGGTTTTACAAATAATATTGAAATAAAAACAAGTAGAAAATTATAAAACATTATTCACAGCCTAATTATTTCCCACTTGATTTTAGCGTGTGAGATTAACAATGGATCATAGCAGAAAAGACTTAATTAAATATTATTAATAAAAAAATAATAAAAAAATCATATAATAATAAAATGTATCTTTAAACTAGACAAAGAAATTTGATAGTTTTGGGGTACATTTTTATATATTATTAATATTTTTATTCTTTTTACTTGCTTTTTATTTAAAGTGTGAAAAATAAATAATATTATGTAATTTATTATATTTTTAAAAATAAAAATATTTCAAAAGTGTAAAAAATAAAAGTTTTTTTAAAATTAGAATGCTATAATTTCAATGAATAACATGTATATTAATTATGTATAATAGTTACAAATGCCTATAATTCAAGAAAGCATAAAATAAAATATGATTTTACAAAATATATTAAAAGTGGTATATTTATTTCAGACAAGAAAAATGAATAAAAAAATATAAAATAATATTTTTAAAAAATATTTTTGAAAAACATAAAAAAATAATATTTTTAAAATAGTGAATGTAAAAAGGGGAGTAAAAATGAAGGTTATTAAAAGAGATGGAAAAAAGTTGATTTTGATCCAAATAAAATAGTAGTTGCAATAAGCAAAGCAAATAGAGAAGTAATAGGAAATGAAAAAGCTTCAATACAAAAATATTAACTATATTGTAGAAGCTATAGAAAAATTAGGATTAAATGAAATAGGAATAGAAAAAAATACAAGACCAAATAGAAAGAAAATTAATGGAACTTGGTAAGTATGAACTTGCAAAAAGATATATGTTATACAGAGAAAAAAAGAAGCATAATAAGACAAACAAATACAACAGATGAAAGTATATTAAGCTTAATCAGAAATACAAATAAAGAAGTAAGTAAGGAAAATAGCAATAAAAATGCAATACTTTTTATCAACACAAAGAGATTTAATTGCAGGGAAGTATCTAAAGATATAGTAGATAGATTATTATTACCAGAAAGAATAGTAAAAAGCACATAAAGAAGGTGTATTACATTTTCATGATAAAGACTATTTTTATACAACCAATGTTTAATTGTTGTCTAATAAACATTAAAGATATGCTTGATAATGAAACAGTTATGAATGGTAAAAAAATAGAAACACCAAAAAGTTTCCAAGTTGCATGTACTGTTATGACACAAATAATTGCAAAGCAGTTGCAAGTAATCAATATGGTGGACAATCAGTAAATGTAGCACATTTGAGGTAAATATTTAAGAAAAACATATGATAAATATTACAAAAAAATATTATAACCATTTTATAGAAGAAGGTAAGAGCAAAGAAGAAGCAGAAACTTTAGCAAAAGATTTTGCAGAAATGAGAAAAACAAGAAGATTTAGTTGCAGGTATACAAACAGTTCAATACCAAATAAACACATTAATGACAACAAATGGTCAAAAGTCCTTTGTAACATTATTTATGCATATTGTAGAAGGTGATGAATATGAAAAGAAGTTGCACAAATAATAGAAGAAATATTAAAACAAAGATTGCAAGGAATAAAAATTCAGAAGGACATTATATAACACCAGCATTTCCAAAACTTATATATGTTTTAGATGAATGTAATAATTTATCTGGAGGAAAATATGATTATATAACAAAAACTTGCAGTTAAATGTTCTGCTAAGAGATTATATCCAGATTATATATCAGCTAAAAATGAGAGAAATATATGAAGGAAAATGTATTTAGCCCAATGGGATGTAGATCTTTCTTATCACCATACAAAGATGAAAATGGTGAATATAAGTTTGAAGGAAGATTTAACCAAGGTGTTGTAAGTATAAACCTTCCACAAATAGCTATAATGGCATCAGGAAATAAGGAAAAAAATTCTATAAGATTTTTAGATGATAGATTAGAATTATGTTTTTGATGCATGTATGTGTAGACACAATGCTTTAAAAGGAGTAACATCAGACTATTCACCAATACACTGGCAATATGGAGCAATAGCAAGACTAAAAAGGTGAAAAAGATAGATAAATACTTATATGGAAATTATTCAACAATGTCTCTTGGATATATAGGACTTTATGAAGTTTCTAAATTAATGACAGGAAAGAGCCATACAGAAAAAAAGAAGGTAAAGAATTTGTTGAAGAATTAATGAAATATTTAAGAAAAAGTTGTAGATGGCTGGAAAAAAAGATACAAATATTGGTTTTGCATTATATGGAACACCAGCAGAAAGTTTATGCTACAGATTTGCTAAAATAGATGAAGAAAAAAATTTGGAAGCATAAAAGATATAACAGATAAGGGATATTATACAAATTCATATCATGTTGATGTAAGAGAAAATATTAATGCATTTGATAAGCTTTAAATTTGAAAGTTCATTCCAACCAATATCATCAGGTGGATGTATATCATATGTAGAAATACCAAATATGGAAAAATTATGAAGCATTAGAAGAAATAGTTAAGTTTATATATGATAATATACAATATGCAGAATTTAACACAAAAATCAGATGTATGTAATGTATGTGGACACATAGGGAAATAATTATTAATGATGACTTACAATGGGAATGTCCATGTTGCCACAATAAAGATGAAAGTAAGATGAGTGTAACTAGAAGAACTTGCCGGATATCTAGGGGAAAAACTTCTGGAATGAAGGAAAGACAAAAAGAAATTAAGAGAAGAGTTATGCACTTATAAAGGAGTTATAGGGTGAAATATGCAGATATAAAAGAATATGATATTGCAAATGGAGAAGGGGTAAGAGTGAGCCTGTTTGTATCAGGCTGTACTCATGCTTGTAAAGGATGTTTTAATGAAGACATTTGGGATTTTTCGGAAAAGGTGAAGACTATACAAAAGAAGTAGAAGATAGAATAATAGAATCATTAAAAAGACCATATATAAAAAGGGTTATCACTTCTTCGGAGGAGAACCAATGCACCCTAACAACCAAAAAGAAAAATTGCAGAGCTTGTAGAAAGAGTAAGAAAAGAATTACCAGATAAAAACAATATGGTGTTATTCTCGGATATGTATTTGATAAAAGAAATAATGAAAAGTATGTATAGGTTTATACCAACAACAAAAAGAATCCTAGATAATATTGATGTAATGGTAGATGGAAGATTTGAAATAGACCTTTTAGATTTAAGATTAAGATTTAGAGGGTCATCAAATCAAAGGATTATAGATGTAAAAGAAAGTTTAAAACAAAATGATGTTATATTATGGGATATGAAATATGGAGTATAATTATTTAAGAAAAGAAAAAGTGAATAAAAATAGAAAAGTAAAAAATTAAATAGTAGGGGAAAAAGTATGGAAAGAAATGATAAAATTAAAAATATTAGGAATTGCTATAATTAGTAGCATAATACTATTTAATGCAGTAGTTATATTTAGAGAAGATATAAAAGTTAGATAAAAATAAAACACGAATTATCAGAAATTAAGGTGGGTAAAGAAATTTAAAAAAAGTAAAAACAGAGTGTATAAAATTAACTCTGTTTTTATAATTATTAATCATTAATATTTTTAACTAATTTATTTCTAACAAATCCATAAGCTTGAATAGACAATATTGTTACAATAAGTACTATTACTGGAAAAGCATAGCAGTAAATCCGGCTTGGAGCAACATTTAGATAATATGAAAGGATAAGACCGAAGCATAATATCTATAAAACTAAAGATAATTGAAAGGATAAGAGTTTTCTTAAATCCTTTTTAAATTGAAGAGCTGTTGCAACAGGAATTGATATAAGTGAGCCTAAAAACTAATACACCTACAATTCTAATAGAAATTGCTATTGCAGAAGCAACAAGTATTGAGAAAAATATATTGTATTAATCTTACCTTAACACCTATTATTTTAGCTGTATCTTCATCATATGCAATATATATTAGCTTATCATAAAGGATAAACAAAGTTAAAAGTGAAAGTATACTTAAAAAGCTATAATGTATATGTCACTTGTAGTAACAGTAAGAATACTACCGAAACATAAAAAGAATCAGCATTTACACGAAGTTTTCCGTGAACTTATAACTGTTATTGCAATACCAACACTTAAAGAAAAGATAATACTTAAGATTATATCTGTATGTTTCTTGTAAAATGTACGTAAAAATTCAATTAATAATCCAGATGCTGATGTAAATACAAATGCTCCAACTATAGGGTTTATACCTGTAAGAAGTCCGAAGTGTTATTCCGAGCAAGTGATGAATGTGAAAGTGTATCACCAATCATAGAATATTTTTCTCAAAACTAAAAATATACCAATTGTAGGGACATAATATTGATATGAAAAGTGAAACGATAAAGGCATATTGTATAAAAGTATGTTCAAACATTATTTATTACCTCCTTTAAATTCTCTTATATAATTTTTCAGGACTGCAAAGATGTCCTTTAGAATTTGCGACATGGAAAAATATTTGTAGAATTTGTTATTGTCTGCATCTAAATTATGTTCTACTGCAATTATTGTTAGTTTTTCTGTATTTAATTTCTTTAAAAAGAATAAATTTCAGTCTGTGATGAAACATCTACACCTGTAGAAGGTTCATCTAAAATTAAAATATCAGGATTTTCCTATTAAACTTCTTGCTATTAAAAGTTTTTGGTATTGTCCGTCCGAGATAAGTCTGAAACAAGTTCTTTTCTTTTTTTGATTCAAGTGAAACAAGTTTTTAATGTTTCTTCAATAATTGTTTTAGTATATGCTTTTTTTATTTTTAGCATATGATGAGATAAGTTCTTCTACTGTTATAGGAAAAGCCTGATGTATAGCTTTCTTTTTGTGGAACATATCCGTATATTTTTAGTATTTAAAGATATATCACCTTTTGTAGGTTTTTAAGAATCCTAAAAGTAGACGGATAAGAGTACTTTTACCGAGAACCATATCACCTATTATAGAAATATAGTCACCTTTTTGGTATATTTAAAGATATATTATCTAAAATATATACAGGATCTTTAATTGTGTTGTTAAAAGTAAATGAAACATTTTTAATTTTATCAAAATTCCTCCTTTAAGCTTAAATAATTAAATTACTTAGTTATTATAACATATTATTTAATATTAATAACTAAATGCTAATTATTTGCGTTTTTATTAAATATCATTGACTTTTAATAGTTAATACTGATATTATTATATATAATTGCAAATAAATTGCAATTTAGAATATATCATATTTAAAGGGAGATGTTATGAAAAAAAGATATTATTAGCAGTACTTTCAGTAATTGTATTATTAGTATTATTTGTAGTATGTGCATATCTATGAAATGGACTAAAAATAACAAATATTACTGATGGTATTAAAGACCAAATTATTGGTAAGAAAGAAGAAAAGAAGAAAGAAACTCTGAAGAAAAATAAGAGTTGCTACAACTATTAAAAGCTGTAGAAAGTTTAGTTAAAGCAGTAGGAAAAGATAAGGTTGAAATAGAAAAGGTAGTTCCAGATGGAACAGAAATACATGAATTTGAACCAAAAAGCACAAGATATATTAAAAACTATCTAATGCTAAGATGTTTGTATATAATGGTGATGAACTAGAAACATGGGCAGACAAGGCAGTAGAATCAGTTAAGAACAAAAATCTAAAAAGTTGTTGAATTAGCTAAAGGGTTAGATAAATTAGATGTTAAAGAAAATGATATTTTAGATGATGATAAAGACGATAAACATGAAGATAAAGAACATGACCATGATGATGATCATAAAAAAAGAAAAAGAAACATGATGATAAAGATGAAAAGAAGGACATCATCACCATCATGATGGAAAAGACCCATACATGGCTTTCTTTAAAAATGCAAAAAATATGTTGAAAAAAATTAAAGAAAGTTTAATAGAAGTAGATTCAAAGAATAAGGAATTTTTACGAAAAATGCAAAAACAAGTAACAAGAAGAAATAGATAAATTATACAATGAATATTCAGAAAAATTTTGCAAAAATCAACTAAGAAGAATTTCGTGATAGGACATCCAGCACTTGCATATTTAGCAAATGAATTTGGATTAAAACAATTAAGTGTTGAAGATGTATTTGGAGAAGGAACACCAACTATAGCAAAAATGAAAGCACTTGTTGAATATTGTAAAAACATAATGTAAAAGGTATACTTACAGAAAAGTACAGCAAATAAAGATGTTATAAACACAGTATCAAGAGAAACAGGAGCAAAAGTACTTCCAGTATATATAATGGAAGATCCTGCAGAAAAGCTTAGAATATGTAGAAGCTATGAAGAAAAAAACTTAGAAACTATATATGGTAATTTAAACTAAAATATAATAATTAAGAATATTTATATTTAAGAAATTGATACAAATATAAAAAAATAAAGGAGGTTTAACTCGCTTCATTATATATTAAGCTCACTTCCAGTACGTAAATATTCGATTTTTATCATTTAGTTTTTCTTTTTAAATAATTATATGCTGGATCTCTGTACAATGACAAGTATATGTCATACCAATATTATTTTTAAAATAATTAGCAACATCATCTAAATCGAAGTTTTTAATACTTGTTTTTAATATAGGATCATCTACTAAATGTAATCCACCAATAAAAAGTCAATTTTATCAATGTTTAAAGCTTTTTACAGTATCTCCTATATTAATAATACCATTATGTGAATATCCACTAAATAGATAATATTTATCATTATCTATTATAACCATAGCTTGTTCATGTTCAAAAATCATCTTGAATAAAAGTATTATCAGTTTGCTTTTATTAATATAGCCTTATTATTAGATGTAAGTTCTTTTTGACCTCAATATTTGGTATTAAAAAACATTTTTCACAGATGTTAATTATTGAGTTATCTGTAAAGACTATTCTATCAGAATAATTTTTTTAAAGATTGAAGGATCAAGTCCTATAAATTCTTTTCTTTTTATCTTCAAAAATAATAATTTTTGTTAGAATATTTATGATAAAAACTTTTAGCCTTTTTATTCTTTTCTAAAAAGGAATAATTCCACCACCATGATCAAAAGTGTCCATGTGAAATTATTAAATAATCAATTTCAGATAAATCCAATTCATTTTGTACTATATTGATAGCACATCTGATGGGACAGCATCAAATAAAAATATTTTTATCATTATATTTAATATATAATGAAAGTCCGTGTTCATTTTTAATAAAGAACAGTTTTTCTTTTAAAGTATCTTCTACTATAGTTCAATATACATATTTACCTCAAAAACATTAAAAAGTGTATAAATTTTTAATATATTAAATTAATTTATATATATATATATATATATATATATTATTATATTATATACTACTAAAGTTCAATATATAAAAAATTATAGAATAAAGTGAACTTTATTTAAAATATTATTGAAAGATCTTTGAAAAAAATATGATATTTTATATATAAATTTATTAAATTATACTTTAGAAGAGTTTCTAAAAATGAAGATTATAAGTTATAATTTGAATGGGTTAAGAGCGAACTAGATTGAATGTATTGATTGGATAAAAACAGGAGGATGCAGATATAATTTGTTTTGCAGGAAGTAAGAGCAGAACAAAAAGGGTGTGAAGAAATTTTAAAGAATTTAGAAAAAGTTATAATATAACTTTTAATTGTGGAGAGGATATTCAGGAACTGTCACATTAAGTAAGATAAAAGCCTATAAAGGTAATACTAGGATTAATCAACGATAAGAAAGATATTGAAGGTAGGGACAATTATAACTATTTTTTTGATGAATATGTTTTAATAAATTCATATGTTCCCAATGGATCTAAAAAGATTAGAGTATAAAAAGAATTTTTAAAAAGATTTAAAAATTCAATGCAGGAATTATTGAAAAATAATAAAAAGATATTTCTATGTTGTGATGCTAATATGCACATAATGAAATAGATGTTAATAAACCAAAGGAAACTTCGAAAAAATCTGGCTTTTTGTTAGAAGAGAGAAGGATAATAGATGAAATATTAGAAATAGGTTTCGTAGATACATTTAGAGAATTAAATCAAAACCAGATACAATATACATGGCGTTCATATAAAGCACGAACTGAAAATAATAATTATGGATGGAGATTTAGGTTTGATTATATTATGTGTAGTAACATATTGAAAGAAAAATTAAGAAGATGCTATTCACATGATTTGAAATATAGTGATCATCTTCTGTTATATTGGAGGTAGAGTAAATGGAAAAGAAAATGTATATAATATAAAATAATAAAAATCATGTTGTTTTTGGGTCTACAGTACAAAAGCCAAATATGAAAGCTATAATAAATTTTATTTAAAAATATATTTTTAATTGTATATGGTATAATATAATTGTTCATCTATAAATGATGGACATGATATAATATCATAAGAAAGGTGTCTATTATGATGAAAAAACTAAATAATACTACAAATAGAAAAGATATTATTGAGATCTTTAAAGAAAGTAATAAACCCTTAATAGTTGAAGAAATCTCAGAAAATGTATGAGAAAACAAATAAAACCATCTTGTCAACTATTTATAGAAATCTTAAAAATATGGAAGATGCTGGGATTTTTAAAGAAAATATATAATGAAGACGGATCATATATGTATATTTTTAAAGATGAAAATAGTAGTAAAGCAGAAATAGAATGCAAAACTGCCATAAAAACAGTAGAGATACAAGAAGACACTTTAAAGGGAAGCGGAAAAACACTTGAAAAATTAGGGTTTTCGCTTTCAGAAAACATTCACTTAACAGGAGAATGTGATAATTGCAGAAAAACACATCTTGCAGAATAATTTTTAATTTTTAGGGCATTATGCCCATCATACTTTTCTTTTCAGGAAGGTTTTAGAAATCTTCCAATATTATATTTATTATGTATGTTATTTTTAAGATATACAAATAAATTATATTAAAATATACAGAAAAAGAATCAAAACAAACTGTATATAATATTATTAAATAAGGGAAGGCCAGTCCGGATTATATGGCCTTCTTTATTATTTATGATATGGTTCTTTTCCTTATAATTTTAAAACACCTATATATTTGTTCTAGTAATAATCTAAATAATTGATGTGGAAATGTTAGTTTAGAAAAACTTAATATCATATTAGATTTAGAAAGTATTTTATCAGATATCCCATATGAACCACCTATGATAAATGTAATGTTGAATGTCCGATCAATTGTTATATTTTCTATTTTTCTGCAAATTGTATAGAATTTAATTCTTTACCTTTTTCTATCTAAAACAAATTAAGAAATCTTTATCAGATATATGTTTTTCAATATTATTTTTCTTTATCCATGATAATAATTATTTCTTCAGTTTTAGGATTGTCTATAAAGTTTTCTTCCATAACCTCTATAAGTTCTAAATTAGTATATTTACTAAGTCTTTTAGCATATTCTGCTATTCCATCTTTTTATATTTTTTTCTTTTATTTTTCCGAACACATATTATTTTAATTTTCATTATATTATCTCCTATTATTATATTAGTATACATGTATATTATTAATTAATTATATTATAATAATATCATATATTATGATGTTTAAAAATATGAAGGAGAAATATATTATATATGAGAGAAAAGAAAAAATCAGAAGAGAGTATGATAGAAGATATTATAATAACTATAAGAAAAGAACCTAGTATGAATATATTAAAAAGATAAAAATTATGAATTTAGAAAATATATTCCTAAAGAAGGAGTAAAAAGGGTATGGGTATATACAGCTATGCCTATAGGTAAACTTGAATATATGATATATATTGATAAAGTTATTAAACATCCAGAAAAGATAAAAGAAGATGGAATACGGAAATAGTGATTTTAATAATGGGCTTAAAAAGTATATATGCATATCATATATATAAGGTATATGCTAGAAAAAATCGCTAGATCTTATAACATTAAAAAGATTATAACTTTTTCCACCACAAAAATATATATATCTAAAAATAATGTTAAAACTTAAAGAATATCTATTGAACATTAAGCCAAGAGAAGAAATATAGAAATATTATATATTATTTTACTAGAAAAAAAGTATTTTTGTAATATATAATGATAATGATTATGAGTTATAATTATAAAATAAAAAGTGAGGGTATAGATATGTATAAAAGAGTATTGGTAAAAGTAAGTGGTGAAGCCTTTAGGTGGTGGAAAAGGAAAAAGGTTTAGATTTTGAAGTATTAAAAGAAGTAGCACAAGAGATAAAAATGATGGTATCTAAAGGTGTAGAAGTAGGAATTGTAGTAGGACGGACGGAAATTTTTGGAGAGGAAAAAGAAGGTGCAGGAATAGAAAAACAACATCTGATTATATGGGAATGCTTGCAACAACTATGAATGGTCTAGCACTTCAAGATACTTTAGAAAATATGGAATTGCAACAAGAGTACAAACAGCACTTAGTATGGAAAAAATAGGTGAGGTATATAATACAAAAGAAGTAATGAACTTATTTCTAAAAATTTTGTAAACTAATATTTACATGTGGAACAGGAAATCTGTTTTTAGCACAGATACTGCTCGCTATTATAGGGGCGATAGAATACAAAGCAGATATAATTTTGCTTGCAAAAATGTTGATGGACTTTATACAAAAGATCCTAAAAACATTTAGATGCAGAAATGATATCAAAAATAACATTTAAAGAAGTTTTAGAAAGAGATTTAAAAGCAGTAGATAGCAGGTATAACATTATGTAGAGAATGGAATAAAGATGTGTATTATTTCGGATTAAATCAAAAAGGTGCAATGTATAAAGCAGAATGGGAGAAAAAAATAGGAACCCTTATAACAAATGAAGAATAAAAGATAAAAAGTCTAATAATATTTTTAATATATATGAAAATAGGTTATAATAATAGATATATTAAAAATTAGTAGTAAATTAAGGAGTATGAAAATAACAGAAGTTGAAGAAAAATGATGGAAAAGAGTTAATTTCTTTGAAGAAAAGCTTATCAGAAATAAGAGCAGGAAGAGCAAATCCAGCAATATTAAATAAGGTAATGGTTGAATATTATGGTACATTAACACCACAAATCAAGTATCATCGGTATCAGTTCCAGAAGCAAGACAAATATTAATACAACCATGGGATATGAGTATATTAAAAAGCAGTGAAAGATCAATAATAGAAAGCAAATATAGGGATAAACCCACAAAATGATGGTAAATGTATAAGACTAATATTTCCTGAACTTACAGAAGAAAGAAGAAAAGATATTGTTAAAGAAATAAAAGAATTAACAGAAAATACAAAGTATTAATAAGAAATATTAGAAGAGAAGCAATAGAGCTATAAAAAGAAGAAAAATAAAGAAATATCAGAAGATGAATTAAAAAGGTGAAGAAGATATACAAAAGTAACTGATAAGTATGTAAAACTTTACAGAAGAAAAATATGAAAAAATGTAGGGAGATAATGACAATATAATGGATGTGGATCATATTGCTATAATATTAGATGGAAATAGGAGATGGGCAAAAGAAAGAGGACTTGATAAATATTTAGGGGCATAAAGAAGGAGCTAAAAATTTAGAAGAACTTACAAAAAAGCTAATGAAAAAGGACTTAAGTATTTAACAGTATACCTTCTACTGAAAATTGGAAAAGATCTAAAGAAGAAGTAACATATCTTATGAAGATATTTACAATATATTTTAAAAGATTATTAAAAAGAGTTAATAAATATAATATTAAAATTAAAGTTTTTAGTAGCAGAGATGGGACTTACAAAAGATTTACTTAAAATGATAGATGATATTGAAAAAAGTGAGTGAAAAATAATACAGGATTGCAAATAAACCTATGTTTTAATTATGGTGGAAGAAGAGAAATAACAGAAGTGCCAGAAAAATTGCAAAAGATGTATTAGAAGGGAAGATGACAGTAGATGAAATAACAGAGAACTATTTTCAGATAAACTATATTCAAAAGAGATACCAGACCCAGATATATTAATAAGAACAAGTGGAGAAAAAGGCTTAGTAATTTTCTTCCATGGCAACTTACATATGCAGAGTTTTTCTTTGTAAATAAACATTGGCCAGATTTTAAAATAGAGATTTGAAGAAATAGTAAAAGAATATAATACTAGAAACAGAAGATTTGGAGCAGGGATAATATATATGGAAGATAGAAAAGAAAAAGAAACAAAAGATAAAGAAAAATAGTAGTAAAAGAAAAAAATACATGTATTAGTATGTGGTAGAGATATAAAAAGGACATAAGATATGTAGATGTTTAAAAATAATACAAGATATAATAATGCACATGAAAAAAATAGGTATGTTGAAGATATTTCGATGAATTTCTTTAAAAGAATATCAAATAGCTATAATCATTATGAAAAGAAAGTCGATAAAGAAACAGGGTATAAAAATATATTGAAATGACATATGTATATAATTATTTTAGAGATAATATTATAAAAATATAGACATAACATTATTACTTTTTAGCATTTTTATGGTTATAATTTGCAAAACCTATATGAAATAAATCAGTACTAGGGATTTTAGTTTTGTGATTATATATGTAGCAATGTTTATTTTAAAGAAATGAATATTATAAGGGCAAAGAAAGAAAAGGAATGGTTATAAGATTTTTCCGAACATGTGATAAAATCAACAAAACTTATAATAGATAAAGAGAAAAGTTGAATATTCAAAAATATTAGATATAAAAGCAATATAAGAAATTTAAATTTTTACCTACAACATTATTTTTTTGAAGAAAGATAAAAAAGGTTCTTAGGAAGAGGAGTAAGCATTGAAGATGTGTATAAACTTGATGAATTTGCACCACTACTTATAGGAATAACAGGATATACGGAACCTAAAAGAAAAGTGCACAAAAACAGTTGAAGAAATGTTTAAAAAGAAAGTTTATATACAATTAAAGATGCAATAGTAAAAAAGGTAAAAGAAAAAAAGATGATGATAAAAAGTTAGATGGAGAGTAAATAAAATATGTTTGAAAAAAATGGTTCAAAAGAAAAATAATGAAAACATATATATATTAAGGAAGATTTAGATATATTGAAATCAGATAAAGATTTAAATATACTAAATCTTTATTTAAATCTAAATAAAAAAATGGTGAATTTGGAATGAAGAACTTTTAAAAGATATGATCATTATAAAAGAAAATATAATAAAAAGAATATGACAAAGATAGAAACTTTGAAATTAAGATTATTAATGCAAAAATAATGAAATACAGATAGTAATATTGAGATTTCAGAAGATATTTTAAAAAGAAAATTGGAATAATGTTTTTAAAAATATTTCTATAGGAGAACCATTATTTTATCAAATGGTAAAAATTCAATACCATTTTAATTTAAATAAAGATTGATAATGAAAAGAAAGAAATTTAGAATATAGTAATGAATATAATATTGTTATAGCTTTTGCAAATAATCTAGTACTATATTTAAAAACAAGAATTTTGAAATGTTTTTAAAAATCTTTTAGAAGGAATATATAATAGTAAGATAAATATTAGTATAGAGTTAAACAGAAATGATATAGAAATATAGAGAGCTAAAAGAAGAAGAACAAAATGAAAATGATAAAAAGAAATAAGTAGAAACTATATATTACAAAATGCTCTAAATAGGAAAGAAAAAGAGAACAAGAAGAAGATAAATCACAAGAAAAACAAATAATAGTAATAATATGAGTACTAATGTTGAAAAATCAAAAACAAAGTGTAAAAAAGTAATGGAAGTAGCAATGTGAGCATAGCTTCTAATAATAGAAAAAAGACTGAACAGATAAAGAAAAAAACATATTTTTGGAAGAATGCCATATGGAAAAGAAGTACCAGTAGTTAGAGTTAAAAGGCATACATGAAAATCTTGGAGATATAATAATAGTTGGAGAAATTATTGATAAGGAAATAAGAGAGATAAGAAGACTTTAAGCTTAGCAAGTTATGCAGTATATGATGGAACTTCAACAATACATGGTTAAAAAGTTTTTGAAAAAGCAGAAATAGAAGATGTGAAAAAGAATAAAAGAACATATGTCACAAAATGGACTTTTTAAGATATATGGAAAACCACGGATTTGATACATTTGCAAAGAGATAACAATAACAGTCACTTCGGAATGATAGAAGATGGAACAAAAAGAAAAATCTTAAAAAGATAATGCACCTGTAAAAAAGGATAGAACTTAGAGCACATACAATGATGAGTCAATTAGACCGGAGTAATACCTGTTAAAGACTTATTTGAAAGAGCTAAAAACTATGGATGAGAAAGCAGTTGCAGTAACAGATTTAGGATTGTCAGTCATTCCCAGATGCTATGAATGTATCACGGAAAAACAGAGTAGAAGCAATATATGGTGTTGATGCATATCTTGCAATAGACAGTACATCTGCTATAAGTTTTTAGATGAAAAAAGAAATATACAAGATGAATATTGTGTACTTGACATAGAAACAAAGAGCTTTCATTTAGAACTAGATAAAATAACAGAATTTGGTATTATAAAAAGTGAAAAATGGAGAGATTATAGACGAATTTGAATGTTTTGTAAATCCAGAAATGGATATACCAGAAGAGTTGTAAAATAACAAATATACTAATGAAATGGTAAAAAGATGCAGAAACAATAGATAAGATAATGCCAAAAAGTTATGGAGTTTATAGGAGATTCTATTTTAGCTGCACATAATGCAGACTTTGATATCGGGTTTATAAGATATAATGCAGAACTTCTGCGGATATGAGGTTTTCAAATATGTATATAGATACATTAAGACTTGCAAAACAAATATTCCCAGAGCTTAATAGATTTAAACTGGAAAAATTGCAGAATATTTAGGAATAGAAGTAATTGTAGCACATAGAGCATTAGATGATGTTAAAACACTTATACATGTATTTAATGAAATGCTTAAAAGAATTGAAAAAGAAAAATATATCTACATGGAAAGAGTTTGAAGAAAAATGGAAGATAGATGAAGATGCATACAAAAAAATATCCAATGTATAATGCAACAATACTTGTAACAAAACAAATAGGTATTAAAAACCTATATAAAGCTTTATATCATACTCACATGTAAATCATTATTATATGAAACCTAGAATATTAGTATATATAGAAGAAAATTCTGAAGGTCTTATAATCGGTTCTCGGAAATAGTTCACGGTGAACTATATAGAGCGATTGAAAACCGGAAAGACAGATGAAGAGTTAGAAGAAAGATAGCAGAATCATATGACTTTTTAGAAGTACAACCACCTGAAAATGATGAATACAAGATAGAACTTCGAATATTTAAATCAAGAGAAGATATAGAAAAATTATAGAAAAAAATAGTGGAAATAGGTACTAAATAAAAAGGTTGTGGCAACAGGGTGATGTTTTTGGTACTTGATGAACAAGACATGATATATAGGGAAATATTACATGTAGGGGCAAAAGAAGAAAAAAATGCAAATATACAACCAAAAGGTATATTTTAGAACAACAGATGAAATGCTTAAAGAGTTTAAATTCTTAGGAGAAGAAAAAGCAAAAGAAAGAAG